>OGPL01000340.1_pt1 | contig 50692 bp, 51 predicted proteins | sample 1552901 | NCBI WGS metagenome assembly OGPL01 (sample SAMEA2580244, study PRJEB22360) | human gut metagenome | biome: human gut; feature: human-associated habitat; material: faeces | place: Denmark | collected 2008/2010 | reverse complement strand
ATGCGAAGCATTCCACATTGCCCCAAGGCTGTTTTTTATGTTTTTGTTTTTGATTTCATTGACGATTCGGCAACATTGCATAATCTATCCCCAGGAATTTTCCACTGAACCTGTGTTTGTGCAATGAAACATGCCGGGCATGTCCCTACGTTATGTTGGTTTGCTGGATTCGATGAGCCGTTTTTTCTTTGGTGTTGTCGCTTTTGGTAATTTGCTGAGATATGGGACTGTTTCTTTAATTTAGAGTGAGTTTTTGAGACTGTTATGGTGAAGAAAAAGAAACTTAGTAGAAATGCGATTATTGGTTACCCGGCTGGTATTATCACTGGTGTGACCTATGGTTTGAATCCTCTGTTTGGCAAGCCTTTGATGGACAATGGGGCTTCGATCGACACGATTCTCTTTTACCGTTACTTTTTTGCCGTGGTGCTTTTGGGCGGATTTTTGCTGCTCACGAAGCAGAGTTTTAAGGTCTCGGCTAAGCAGGCGGGCGTGTTGCTGGTGCTTGGCGTGCTCTATACGATGAGTAGCACCACGCTGTTTGAGGCTTACAAATACATTGCTTCGGGCTTGGCTACCACGCTGGTGTTTCTCTATCCTGTGCTGGTGGCTATCATCATGGTGTTTTTGCGTGTGGTGCCGTCGTGGCAGGTGTGGCTCTCGATTATTGCCACGTTTATCGGTGTGATTATCATGACCATGGGCGATGCAGGGCAGAGTGCCGTCGATCCCATGGGCGTGCTGCTCTCGATTGTTTCGGCTTCGGTGTATGCGGTCTTTATCGTGATTATCAACCGCAGCAAGACCATTAGTTCGATTTCAAACTCGCTGCTCACATTCTATGCGCTGTTCACTGGCGTGCTGATATTCCTAGGCAAGATGCTGTTTCACCACACGGGTATGACTGAAGGCATTGAGGGCGTGGCGGCGTGGAGCAACCTTGTGGGGCTGGCGTTGCTGCCAACGGTGGTATCGACTGCCACACTGGCTTTGGCAACCCGAAACATTGGCGCTACGAAGGCCTCGGTGCTTGGCGTGTTTGAGCCCATCACGGCGATTCTGGTGGGCACCATCGTGTTTGGCGAAGCCCTCACCGCCAACATTGTGGTGGGCATCCTCATCTCGGTAGTGGCCATCACCTTTATGATCTCCGCCACCAAGCGATAGTGGCGAAAATGCTATAGCATTTTCGCTATTGGCATAGGGGTATGAAATAGGAAAAGCAGCTGATCTTCGCGATTAGCTGCTTTTGCTTGTGATTAGGATTGATTACTAACTATAAATCCGAATCGGTCATTAGGCCTAATGGCCGATTTGGGTTGAATCCAATTGTGAAACTTAATCGATTTGCGATGGTTGTGGTCGATTAGAGTTGTTGTATTTATCGTTTATTGCAGGGTGAACGACAGTTTTTGAACGTCGCGGCTGTTTGGACCAACCATAACGTCGAACTCGCCTGGCTCGCAGATGTAGTTCAATTCGTTGTCGTAGAATTTGAGTTTGTCGGCTGTGATGGTGAAGTTCACCACTTGGCTTTCACCCTTTTTGAGGAAGATGCGCTTGAAGTCTTTCAGTTCCGACACAGGACGGGCGATTTTGCCCACCAAGTCGCGAATGTAGAGTTGAACCACTTCTGCACCGTCGTAGTTGCCGGTGTTGCTCACTTCCACCGATACGGTGAGGCTGCCATCTTGATTCATAGTGGTGCCGCTGATAGTGGGAGCACCGTACTGGAATGTGGTGTACGACTTACCGTAGCCGAATGGATAGAGAGGAGCATTGTCGATGTCGAGGTAGTTGCTGGTGAACTTAGTGAACCAAGTCTTGTTTGGGCGGCCAGTGTTGAGGTGGCTGTAGTAGATAGGAATTTGACCTACGCTCTTAGGCATCGTCACGCTGAGGTGACCGCTTGGAGCCACGTCGCCAAATACCACGTCGCAGATGGCGTCGCCAGTTTCGCTACCGCCAAACCATACGTTGAGAATGGTGCTGAAGTTTTCCTTTTCCCAGTTCATCACAGTGGCACGGCCAGAGAAGTTGAGCAGCACGATAGGCTTGCCAGTGGCTTTGAGAGCGGTGAGCAAGTCTTTTTGTGCGTCGAGGATTTCGAGGTTGGTGCGGCAGCTGCTTTCGCCAGTCATTTCGCTTGGTTCGCCAATGCAAGCCACCACCACATCGGCCTCTTGTGCAATCTTCACTGCTTCGGCACGCATCACGTCGGCATCGCGGTTGTCGCGCATTTCACGGCCAAACATGGTGCTGTTTTTCTCCATGATAGAATCGTAGCACACATTGCAGCCCTTAGCGTAGAGCACTTCTGCCTTGCCCTTCACGGCTTCGGTCATGGCTTCACGCACGGTTTTGTACTTGTCCATAGCGGCTGCCACGCTCCATGTGCCAGGCATATTGGTGCGAGTGTCGGCAAGTGGGCCAACGAGCGCAATCTTGCCCTTCTTTGCGAGAGGGAGAATATTCTCGCTGTTTTCAAGAAGCACGAAAGTTTCGGTAGCCAACTTGCGGGCTGCCGCACGGTGCTCGTCGGTGTAGATTTCAGTCTTGGCACGCTTGCTGTCGAAGTAGCGGTATGGGTCGTCGAACAAGCCGAGTTTGTATTTAGCCTCAAGAATGCGGCGGCAGGCAGCGTCGATAGTAGCCATGCTCACTTTGCCTTCGTTGAGCGACTTTTCGATAGTGCACAAGAAACCGTCAGCCACCATATCCATATCGGTGCCGGCGTTGAGCGCGAGGGCAGACACGGTTTGGAGGTCGCCCATGCCGTGGGCAATCATTTCGCTGATGGCAGTGTAGTCGGTCACCACAAAGCCCTTAAATCCCCACATGTCGCGGAGCACGGTGGTCATCAACCACTTGTTGCCAGTGGCAGGAATGTAGTCAACGGTATTGAACGAAGTCATCACCGAAGCCGCGCCAGCATCCACGGCTGCCTTGTAGGGTGGGAAGTATTCGTTAAACATGCGAGTGTGGCTCATGTCGGCGGTGTTGTAGTCGCGGCCAGCCTCTGGAGCGCCATAGAGGGCGAAGTGCTTCACACACGCCATCATGGTGTTGGGGGCGGTGAGGTCGGTGCCTTGGTAGCCTTCCACCATAGCCTTGGCGATTTGTGAGCCAAGATATGGGTCTTCGCCATCGCCTTCAGCCATACGGCCCCAGCGAGGGTCGCGGCAGATGTCAACCATAGGGCTGAATGTCCAGGAGATACCGTCGGCGGTCGATTCCACTGCGGCAATGTGCGCCGAGTTGCGAATAGCATCCATATCCCACGACATCGACAATGCCAAAGGAATAGGGAATACGGTCTCATAGCCGTGAACCACGTCCATACCGAAGAACAAAGGAATGCCCAGGCGGCTTTGCTTTACGGCAATCTCTTGCACTTCGCGGATTTTGTCCACACCTTTAAGGTTGAACAAACCGCCCACTTGACCTTTCTTGATTTTTTCAGCCACGTTGCTGCTCTTAGCCGAGCCGGTCACGATTTCGCCCGATACGGGGAGGTTGAGTTGGCCGAGTTTCTCTTGAAGGGTCATCTTCGACATCAAATTGTCGATAAACTTGTTCATCTTAGCCTCGTCGGTTTTTGCCGATACGCTGAGCGCGGCAAGAACCATCACGAGCAATAAAAACTTTTTCATACTGTCGGGTTTTATTTGGTTATTTACGTTATTGTTCTACTGTGAAATCCAATTTTTTCAGTCCTTCCTTCACCTCTGGGCAGTTCATAAACAACTTCCAGAGCAGGCCGGTGCGGTAGTTCTCAATCATAGGAGCGATGGTGCACTGGTCGATGGCAAGGTAGCGTGGGAGCGTCCACTTCGCCTTTTCGCTAAAGGCATCGTAGAAGCCGTATTTGCCCCAAATCCAACTACCCTTCTTCCAGAATCCCTTCAGTGCAGCCATCGACTGCTCAGGGGTGTAGGGGAACGACGAGAGGGCGGCGGTGGGGGTGATTACGCCTAAATCGTTGTTGGGCGCGTGTGCCGAGTAGCCGCCTACCGAATAACTTGCGGTCAAGCCCCAGCAGTCGGCGCCATATCCGTCGTAGCCTTTAGGGTTAGCCACGCAATAGTCGTAGTCGCTGAGCACATGGTTGCGCATGGCGGTCCAATAGTCGGCGTAGCGGTCCTTCAAACCCTTAGGGCAAAGACCAATCCAACTGTAGTGCGCCCAGAAGAGCGGTCCGCCAGTTTGCTCTGCACCATTGTGCTTCAGCAGCAATGGGTGGCCATAGGGGGCAGCGTCGGTGGTGATAGCACCGCTGCGTGCCCACCCCTTGTGGTAGCATGAAGCAGGGACGCTATGGGTGGGCGATGCCGCAGCGAGTATATATACAATCATGCACTCGTTGTAGCCTTCGAGTGGGAAGTTCATCTCCCAGCCGTATTCAGGCGACCAGTGCCAATATATCACGTCTTTTCCGCCGTTGCGATACCAGTCGAAATCCATATCGTGCCAAAGCACGTTGATTTTCTCGGCAAGCGCTTTCTCATCGGCGTTGCCATTCTTGAAATATTCTCTCACGCACAGCAGACTCTGCATCATGAAGCAACTCTCCACCAAGTCGCCGCCGTTGTCCTTCTGTCCGAAAGGCACCACCTTGCCAGTGGGGCCGTTGAGCCAGTGTGGCCATACGCCATGGAAGCGGTCGGCTTTGGTGAGGTAGTCCACAATCTTGTGCAGGCGCGCCACACCCTCGCTTCTGCCGATAAAGCCGCGGTCGATAGCCACGAGCAATCCAGCCACGCCGAAGCCGCTGCCGCCGGTGGTGACCACGTGCTTATCGTTGCTGGGGTAGATGCCGTCGAGGTGAATGCGTTCGGGAGCCAGACCGGAGGTAGGCTCTGCGCCCTCCCACATATAGTTGAAGTGCACTTTCTGAATGTAGTCAAGGAAAGCGTCGTCGTTGGCAAACGAACTTGGGCGGTTAGGCACAATGGGGTCTTGCCCCGTGTTTGGAGGCTCTGGAACAGGGCTTGCCGTAGAACTGCACGCAGTGAGCAGCATAGCAATGGTAGCCAGTGTATAAATAATTCGGTACATAGTAGTATTTGATTAGTTGTAGTTTATTTTGCAGGGGTGTAGGGGAGGGTGAGGTTGGCGGCAGGAGTGGAGGTGAAGTTACGCTTTACGCTGATGTGCGCCTTTTTTGTGGCTTTGTCAAACTCCACGGTCACGGTTTCGCCTGATATGAAATCTACCCAGTAGGTGTTGATAACTAACTTGTCGCGGTTTTCCCAACTGTAACGTGCCGCTGTGGTGAATGGCTTGTTCAACCCTTTGAACACGCTCTTTGGGTGGATAGAGTAGGGTGGCTGCACGGTGCTGCTCGCATAGTGCCACTGGGCAGGAGCGGCGGTGATGGTGCGACCGTCGAAGGTGTATTGCAAATTGCCGTCGGTGCCGAATTGCAGGGCAAAACCGTCGTGCAATGCGATTGATGGCTTGGCTTTCACCTTCACGCCCTTTACGGTGCGCTGACTGGCTGATGCGGTGAACTTGTCGAGCGCCTTTTGCTGGGCAGCGTCGAACTTTAATGGACCATTGTCGGTAGCCACCTGCTTGATGAAGCGGAAAGTGGCGTCGATTTCCTCGTAGCCCTTCATGCTTGCGCCGTTGAGCACCACCACCATATCTTTTTCAGGCACCACGAAGATGTATTGGCCCAAAGCGCCGTCGGCGCAGAACGAGCCGGGAATCTCGCACAGCCACAGTTGGTAGCCGTAGCCCGGATTTTGGATATTCTTCTTTGGATTGTCGGTAAATGGCACTTTGTGACATTGAGTCGCGCGGTCAATCCATTCGCGCGATATGAGTTGCTTGCCGTTCCAGTTGCCTTTTTGCAAAAGGAGTTGGCCAAATTTTGCTTCAGATTCGGCTTGGATACGCATACCCCAGCCGCCGGTGTTCACGCCTCTTGCGCTCTGCTCCCATTCGGCTTCGGTGATGCCGAGAGGAGCGAAAATGCGCTCTTGGAGCAGTTGGAGCACGGTGTGTCCGGTCACTTTTTGTACGATAGCCGAGAGCATGTAGGTGCTCATGGAGTCGTAGAGGAATTTTTCGCCCGGCTCGTATTTGAGGTGCTTAGCGAGCCATGTTTTCTCCCACTCGGTGGTGATGGAACGCATGTTCCAGTCGGGAATGATGCCCGACGACATGGTGAGCAGGTCGTGAACGGTCATCTTCGCCAAACCATCGCTGATGGTGTCGGGGAGAAATTCGGGGAAAAACGTGGCAACACGGTCGGTCACGCGCAGGCGATTGTCGTCGATGCACAGCCCCACAGCCATACTGCAAAACGTTTTGCTTGCGCTATACAGCGTGTGCGCGTCGATTGCACGGAATGGAGCGGGGTGCAACTCGCTAATCACCTTGCCGTGGCGCATCACCACCACATGGTGAATCTCGGTTTGCTCCAGGCTCATAAGCGAGGTGTAGAGTTGAAGCACAGCCTTGGCTTCTACGCCCTCTTGGGCTGGATTGCTGCGAGAAATAGTGTTGGTTTGCGCAAATGACAGTTGCCAGAGCACTGCCAGTATCACGAAAGAGGATAACCGTTTGAAAATTGCCATCATTGGTGTCGTTTTTTTTGTAGTTGTTTAGTTTCTGATTTTAAAAAAATAGGGTGGGTAAATGTTGTGTCGTTCACCAACCCACCCTACTAACGAAAGTTTTTTATATTGCGTATGAAAAAAAACGTCAATATTGGATTTGTGCAATCACAGGATAGTGGTCGGAAAGGTAATGACCTTCGGGTTTGTCCTGAATCACACGGCAGCGCTTCACATCGAAAGCCTTGTTCACGAACACATAGTCGAGAAGTTCCAGTTCCTCAGGCTTGGCTCTGCCATAGTCGTGGTATGAGAATTTTGGTCCATACACGATGGGTGAGAGTTGGTAGATGCTTTTCAGCCCTGCTGCGTTCAAGATGTCGAATGGAGCGGTAGCGTCGGTGCAGTTGAAATCGCCAGAGATGAGCAATGGCAATTTTGGTGCAATCTGCTTAGCCCTTTCAAGCACGAGTTTGATGCCCTCGCGACGCGCTGTCACGCCGTCGTTGTCGAGGTGGGTGTTGAAGTAAGCAATCTTCTTGCCTGTTTTGCGGTCTTTAAGGATTGCCCAAGTGGCAATTCGGGGATATGAAGCGTCCCACCCTTTCACACCGTAAACGTTTGGATTCTCCGATAGAGCGAAATTTCCTGACTCAATCAGCACGAATCGATTTTTTTTGTAGAATATAGGGCAGTGCTCGCCTTCGTTTTTACCGTCGTCGCGTCCTGCGCCCACGTGTCCGTAACTGGATAGGTTGGCATCAAGGTCGGCAAGCTGGTCGGGTCGCACTTCCTGCATTCCAATCAAGTCGGGTGAATAGTATTCAAGCATCTTGATGTTGTCGGCACTGCGGTTGCTCCATTTGTTCACGCCGTCGTCCGCGCTAAGGCGAATGTTGTACGTCATGATGCAAATGTCGGTCTTGCTTTTGGCAAGCGCATGGGAAAATCCCAGTATCACGAGAGATACGATGAATAATAATGCTTTTGCGAATCTTGTCATGATAGTGCTTAAAAGAAAGAGGGGGCAGGTGGGCATTTGATTTCACCAGCCCCCTCAATAGTTTAGTTATGGTTTAATGCCTTTGCGGCATTATTCCGAAATCATTTAGGGTCCTTTTCCAGGTCAGGAATGTTTTCGAGCTGAGTGGCAGGGAGAGGCCAGAAGGTCTTTTCTGCTGTCCAGCCTTTAGGACCGAGCACAGCGGCAGCCTTGCCAGTGCGCACGAGGTCGATGTAGCGCACACACCATTCACCGCAGAGTTCCATACGACGTTCGTCGAGGATTTGGTCGAGGGTCACACCGGTGAGGGTAGGCATGTGAGCGCGGGTGCGAACTTCGTTGAATGAAGCGTCGCCACTTTTGCCGTTTCTAACCTTTGCTTCGGCATTGATGAGGAGCACTTCTGAGTAGCGGAGAATGCGCACGTTGTTGTTGCGACCCCAAGAAGTGGTACCTGCTGTCATTTGGTCGTAAGGGAGGTAGCCCTTGCCGTTGTAGTTGTGGCCTTCGTTAGGATTCTTGGTGCAAACGTCGCCGCTTGGAGTAGGCACGCCAGGGATAATGATAGAAGTGGTGTAACGAACGGTTTCGCCACGTTCCTTAGCCCAGTTCACGAAAGAGTCTTCATACTTCATGAAGCCCCAGCCACCGAAAGTCTTGCCGGTAGCCTCGTTCTTCATAGCGCAACCAGCGAAGTTGAACCATTGGTCAACGCCAATGTAGTCGCCGCTTGGGTTACCGAAGTCGGTGCATTGGATTTCGAAGAGCGATTCGTCGCAAAGTTTGCCAGGAATCTTAAACAGGTTGTAGTAGTCGCTGTAAAGCGAGAATTTCTTGCTCTCGATGATTTCGTCAGAATACTTTTCAGCCTTGTCCCAGTTGCCTTGCACCAGAGCGGTTTGTGCAGCCACCATGGCAGCGGTGTAGTAAGTCACGGCACCGTTGTGAGGCATTTGGTTAGGACGGCACTTGCTTGTGGCAGCCATTTCGCCCATTGCGGTTTCACATTCGGAGAGAATGTAGTTGAGCACGGTTTCTTGCTTGCTGCGCACGAAGTCGGTCTGGTTGTTGTTTTCGAGAATCACCACTGGACCGAAGTTGTTGGTGAGCTGATAGTAAGCCCATGCACGTATAGTGCGAGCCTCGCCGCAGTATTGTGAATAGTTGGCAAGTTCTTGCGAGTTGCTTGGGTCGATGTGCGCCTTGTAGTTGTCGAGTGCCTCAAGAGCGGCGTTGCTGCTGCGAACGATAGAGTAGAAAGTCACCCACACGTTGTTGAGCGCCCAGAAGCCGTTGTTGTAGTTGTAGTAGCGGCCGAAGTCCACTGCTGCAGCTTGGTCGTCGGTACGTCCCGACCACATGTCGCCATCGCGAGAGAACATCAAAAGTTGGTTAGCCCAGTGAGCGGCATAAGCGCGCACGTTGTTGTAAGTGCCAACCACAGGCTGATACATTTGAGCTGTGTTAGTATAGTCAACAGCTTCTACGTCTTGCTGATTTTCGGGATCGATGTCGATGAAATCAGAACATGACGCCATACCCAGTGAAAAAACAGTGGCTGGGATAAGATATGCTAAGAATTTCTTGAGTTTCATAATGTTTTTACGTTTTTAAGTTTCTGATTAGAAATCAATCTGCACACCGAATGTGTAAGTGGCTGTCAAAGGATAAGTTTGGGTGTCCCAACCTTCAGCGTCTGCCAATTCAGGGGTGAAGCTGTTGGCCTTGAAAGTGGTGAATGGGCGGTCGGCTGTAGCGCTGATGCGAATGCCTGGCAGCGTGTAGTTGCCGAGCTTGATGTTGCGGAAGCTGTAGCCGAGGGTGATGTTCTGGATGCGGAAGTAGTCGCTGCTTTCCACGAAGTAAGAAGCATTGTTACTGTCGCTCACGTTCCAACCCTTAATCAAGGCTGCTGCGCTTGGGTCGGTGTTGCTTGTGCCAGCACCGTGCCAGCGGTTTTCGTATTGAGCACGGTCGAAGTTGTAGTTAGATGCTGCGTAGCGGAGTGCACGCTTGCGGTTCCAGAGTTCGCCACCTGCTTGGCCGTAGCAGCTGATGTTGAAGTCGAGAGCCTTCCATTGGAAGCCGAGGTTGAAGCCGTAAGTCACATCAGGAACGTAGCTGCCGAGGCATTGCTTGTCACGACCGTCGATTGCGCCGTCGCCGTTCACGTCTTCATACTTGAAGTCGCCAGGCACGAGCTTGTTGGCCACTGCGATTGGGTCGGCTGCACATTCTTCAGGAGTTTGGTAGATGCCAATCACCTTGTAGCCGTAGTATGAGTTCATCTTTTCGCCCACCTTTTGCACGGTCTTGCCACCCTTGATGATGTTGAGGTTGTTCAGGAGGCTCTTCACTTCGTTGTGGAGGTAACCAATGTTGAAGCCCACATTATAAGAGAAGTCCTTGCTGAGTTTGTCAGCCCAGTTGAGCGACAGGTCAACACCGGTGTTGAGGATAGTAGCATAGTTACCAGCGATAGTGGTGTTCTGCATAGGAATGGTTGGTGAAATCACAGCGTTTTCAGTCTTGCGATAATACCAGTCGATGTCGCCAGAGAGGCGGTTGTTGAGGGTTGCGAAGTTTAAACCAACGTTGGTTTCATTCACCACTTCCCAGCTGAGCCAAGAGAAGTTAGATTCGTAGGTGTAGCCATCGAGCACTGTGTTGCCGAATACGCCACGCACTGGATTGGTGCTTGCGAAACCTGCTGAAGCGGCAATCTTGTCGTTACCGAGCTTACCCCAACTTGCGCGGACCTTCAAGTAGTCGAGCACGTTTTGGTCTGCCATGAAGTCTTCGTTACTGATTACCCAAGCGGCACCCACTGATGGGAAGTAACCCCACTTTTCGTTGTACTTAGAAGAACCGTCGGCACGGAATGTGGCGGTGAGCATATACTTGTCGGCGTAGTTGTAGCCCAAGCGAGCGAAGTAAGAGAGGCCGCGGTAGAGTGAACCGTCGTCGCTCACGGTCACGCCTTCCTTGCTACCGAGGTTGAGGTACTTGTAAGCGTCCTTGCCTTCTGGCACGTTTTTAGCGGTGGCAGTGAGGAAGTAGTAGCGTTCGTTACGCATTGAGAAACCAGCCATAGCGTTGAAGTGGTGCTTGTCGAATGTCTGGTTGTAGGTGAGCACGTTGTCCCATACCCACTTCTTGTAAGTGCTCTCGCTCTTGGTGAGTGAGGTTTGGTCGTTGTGTTGGTTCACAGAGCCTACGCAGTAGATAGGAGTGAACGCCACGCCCTTGGTGTTGGCATAGTCGTAAGCGTAGCTTGTGCGGAAGTTCAAGCGGTCTGGAACGAGTTGGAATTGAGCATAGAAGTTGCTGAGCACTTGGTAAGTGTCGTTCTTGCTGTCGAAGTAGTTGGCAGTAGCCACTGGGTTGTAGAAGTTGTTGGTCACGCCAATCTGTTCAGGAGAAGCATAGCCACCGGTGTAGATTTTAGAGTCGCGAGTGGTGTCGTACACTGGATAGATGCTTGGAGCGTTGAACGCCTGTTGCCATGCGTTGTTGTTAGGCACGCGTTGGTCGCCGTTGCTGAACACACCGTTGAAACCCACCTTCAACCAGTTGGTAGCGTCGAAGTCGAGAGAAGCGCGGAAGTTGAGGCGACGGTAGTAGTTTTCTACGTCCATTACACCGTCTTGAGCCAAGTAACTCATACCCACAGCGTAGGCAGTCTTTTGAGTGCCGCCGGTCACGCTCAGAGAGTGGTTGGTGATCATAGCGGTGCGAAGGAGTTCGCTGTACCAGTCGGTGTCGGCACCGAAGGTGAGGTCGTTCATGTTACCGCCCCAGTTCTTGATAGAGTTCTCAAACATGTAGCTGTAAGCACTCTTGTCGGCTTCGGTAAGCATGGTGGCATACTCGTGTGAGTTACACATTTCGAGCACGTTGGTGGCCTTTTGGAAACCTACATAACCATTGTAGGTCACCTTAGCGTCTTGATTCTTAGCACCCTTCTTGGTGGTGATGATAACCACACCGTTAGCAGCGCGCACACCATAGATAGCGGCAGCAGAAGCGTCCTTCATGATGGTGAGGTCTTGAATGTCGGCGTTGTTGAGGAAGTTGATGTTGTCGTAGAACATACCGTCAACCACATAGAGAGGGGTGGTGTTGCCGAATGAGCCCAAACCACGGATAGTAACGGTAGGACCATCGCCAGGAGTACCTGAGTTCACGATGTTCACACCAGCCACCTTGCCTTGGAGAGCGGTCATTGGTGATGATGATGGGGTGGCGATCAGTTTTTCGCCTTTCACTACTTCGATAGGAGCGGTGAGGTCTTTTGCCTTAGCGGCACCGTAACCAATTACCACTACCTCTTCGAGGTTTTGCACGTCGTCGGCAAGTTCGATTTTCATTTGGCCGTCGGCTGCTTTTACAGTTTTGCTGACCATGCCCACGTATGAGAAGGTTAGCACTGCGTTGTCTGGCGCATTACTGATAGTAAAGTTGCCATCTACGTCGGTCATGGCACCTAAGTTTGTACCGTTTACATGTACAGAGGCACCAATAACGGGCTGATTGACCTTGTCAACCACCGTACCTTTCACTGTGCGTGCCTGTATGCCGAGTGTTGCACACATACACACGAGTAAAAGTGTGAGTAATCTTTTATCCATTACACAATTTTAGATAGTTAGTTTATAAAGTTATTTATCTCAGTTTCTAAGGAACGGTTGCGTTGCTTACACGGAGAAGAAACGACTTTTCGACAGCAAAGGAAATACCAAAATTTTTGCAACACAATTTTTTACATACTTACGTACTACTTTTATGTTTTTTAGCACTACGTTTTTATTACTATGGGGTGATGTAAGCGATTGTGAATAAAATGAATACGAGAAGTAAAAAAAATTACGATACTTTCGCACTACTTTCAAAAAAAATGAGTTTTTTCGCACCGTGTCACATCTTTTGGCGAAAATTTTGATATGTGATGTTTTATTTTTAACTTTGCTCCGACCATTAATCATAACGCTTGAACGCTCATGGATATCGCTTTGAAAAAAGTTCGACCCTCGCATCTTCTTTTAGTGCTGGCGCTGGCACTCGTGGCGGTATCGTCACAGGCTGCCGCGTTTATGCCTATTTTGCACAATTTCGGAAAGAAAGTTTATGGTGGCGCGCTTCAGAACTGGGACGTGACACAGGGCAAGAATGGCGAGATATATGTGGGCAACTCCGCTGGCGTGCTCCGCTTCGATGGCTACACCTGGAAACTCACCCCTCTGCCTGGCGGTGGCGTGGTGCGCTCGGTGATGGCTGATGGCGACAGGCTGTATGTGGGCAGTTACCGTGAGTTTGGCTATTTCACCGCCGATAAATTCGGCAACTACAAATACACCTCGCTCTATCCCGAAAATTTGCCCGACCAAGACGAGGAAATCTGGAATATCATGAAAGACAAGAACGGCGACATCTATTTCCAATCGTTTTTCACATGGTTTCGCTACGACGGCAAGAAGGTGGAGCATCACTATGATATGAATATCCACCCGCTCTATTTCTTTGAGGTAGAGGGGAATATATATGCACAACTCCTGAATGACGACTTCTATCAGGTGCAGGGGCGGAAGTTTCGCCGCCTCATCAGCCGCCAGCAGGTGGGTGGCAGCCACATCGTGTCGGCAGTGTCGGCAGGGCGTGGCAGAATGATTTTGAGCACGCAGTGGCAGGGCTTATATAAATATGAGAATGGCATTCTCACCAGCCTCCCCACCGAAGCCGATGCCGCACTCAAGCGCTCTAATGTGAACCGTGCCACCTTCGTGCCACACGATTCCACCATTGTGGTGGGCACCATTCTTGATGGCGTGTATGGCTTCGGGCTGAACGGAAAACTGAAGTGGCACTACAATATGAGTAACCGGCTGGGCAACAACTCGGTGCTCGACGTGAAATGCGACGATGCTGGCAATGTGTGGGTGGCACTCGATGCCGGTGTGGCACTCATCAACTCCAGTTCGCCTTTCTCGCTTCTCTCACCGGGCCATTCGGGCAAGGATTTCGGTATGGTGTATGGCGTGTATTCGCTTGCCGATAGGCTGTATTTCGCTACTAATCAAGCCGTTTGGGCTTTGTCAAAAACCACAGGCGAGTTTAGCATCATTCCCGGTACGGAGGGGCAAAACTGGTTTGTGGACAATTTCAACAATCAAATCATAGCGGGCAACAACGAGGGTCCGAACCTGATTACAGGGCTTTCGTCGGCTCGGATTGCGCACACCAACCAGAGCAGCACGGCGATGCAGATTTGCAACATAGCCGGGCAGCGTGTGATGCTTGAATCGAGTTATTACAGTCTGCAAGTGTATAAGGAGGTGAACGGAAAATGGGCGTTCTCGCACAGCGTGGCTAATTTCCACGCCCCTGTGGCGCAATTTGAGGTGGACCACTACGGCAATGTGTGGGCTTCGCACATGAGCCACGGCATGTTTCGCATCAATCTCTCCAACGACCTCAAAACCGCCACTTTCAAGCGATATGAACATCTTGGCGGCGAGAAGGTGCTCGACCGCTTCCACGTGTTCAAGATGCGTGGGCGCGTGATTTTCTCCTACAACAAGAAACTCTACACCTACGACGACCTCAACGACACAATCGTGCGCTTCAACGATTTGAAGGAAATTGAGAAAAGCGATATCTATTCGGCCGCGAAGGTGGACGAGAACACCTATTGGATTTCCACTTCGAAGGACTTCGTGCGTGTGCGATGGAACGGCAAGCGGTATGTGGCGCTCAACAATGTGGCTCCGTCGCTGTTTGGACTCGACAACAACGACGAGACCAACACCGTGTATGTGGATGGTGGTATGGCATATTTCTGTCTCAATAATGGCGTGGGCAGATTCAATATGGCGCAAGCCCAAGCGCGCAAGCAGCAGAAATACAGTTTGCGTGTGCTCAACGCCCTCACCACCGATAATCGTGGCGTGACCCGTAACCTGCCTATCGCTGGCGGTGGCGACATTGAGTCGAACATCACCATCACGCTCACATACCCTAACTACAGCTTTGAGCCGCTGCGCTTCTGCTATCACCTGAAAGGCGGCGGCATAACGGTTGACAACGAGTTGAACGAGCCTGTAATCACCTACAATTCGCTCTCGTATGGCGACTACCACCTCACCGCCACGGTGAAGAGCGTAGATGGCACCGAGTTGGCTACGGTGGAATACAGTTTTTCCTATCCGCGCCCATGGTATTTGGCGTGGTGGGCAATACTGCTGTATGTGATGATGTCGGTGGCGGCTATCTACTTAGTGGTGCGCAACCGCACAAGGAAAACTGCACGCGACATGCAACGCCAATACGAGGATAAAAAACTCCAGCAAGACATTAAAATGCTTGAGCAAGAAAAGATTATCGCCGAGCAGAAACAGCAACTCCTGGAAGCCCAACTCAACGATAAGACCAAGGAGGTGGCTTCGATGGCACTCGATGCCATGGCGCGCAACCAGGCGATTGAGGGCATCAAGACTGCGCTGCGCGAAAAGCACCGAAAGGGCAGCATCAGCCAGAGCGATATGCAGTCGATGCTCACCCAACTGGGCGCAAATGCCGACAGCGACAACTTCTGGGAACTGTATCAGAACAATTTCAACCTCATTCACAAGAATTTCTTCAAAAACCTGAAGGAGAAATATCCGTCGCTCACACCCAGTGACTTGCGATTCTGCGCTCTGCTGCGCCTCAACCTCTCCACCAAAGACATCGCCAAGTTCACCCAACTCAGCGTGCGTGGTGTGGAAGGCGCCCGCTACCGCCTCCGCAAAAAGTTCAACCTCGACGAAGGCACCTCCCTCATCGACTTCCTCCTCTCCTTTCAATAGCATGGTAGGGACGCGATAATTCGCGTCCGCGTCAAATTGTTAATATTCAACATGTTATTGTGATTATGGGCGGACGTGAAATATCGAAAGCACTGAAAAAGTCGAAAAGAGGGATTTTAGAGCCGTTGGAAACGGCATATTGTGGTTAACTCCATGCAAGCTCGCTTGCGAGCGCAGCTTGGAGACAGGTCCGAATATAGTGGCGAGCGTCGGAGACGGTCGGTCGTGGTAGCATTAATAGTTTTGACCATAACCGACCCTCTACGAGGCTCATACCCTCTTTTGTGCAATCTCCAAGCTGCACTCATTCGCTCCTACGGAGCTTCATTCGCTTGCATGGAGTTAACCATGATTAGCCGTTTCCAACGGCTACAAACCTCCAGAAAATATTCACTTCATTCACTATTTTATAATTTTTCAGTGCTTTCGAAATATCACGTCCCTACCAGACAATCGATGAATCGATATTGCGTCTCCCTGTGGGGCGGTGGTTAGAAGGTTTGGGCTATTTTTAGGCCTTCGGCTATGGTGGACTGGATTTTTGCTTCGGCTTGTTGGGGGGTGTAGTAGTCCATGTTGGCGGCGGCGAGGGTGATTACTTCGCCCAGTCCCCACAGCGCGCTGAGGGCTTTGAAGTAGGGCGTTGCGCCGTCGAGGGTGTCGCCTGTTGCCACGTTCATGCCACGAGTGGTGATGTAGAGCAACTTTTGGCATCGGCACAGGCCCTCAAAGTAGGTGCCGTTGTCGCGGAAAGTGATGTTAAACAGCGACATGTTTTCGATAAACACCTTGAGAATGGCAGGGTAACTCATATCCCAAAACGGGGCGGCAATCACGATGCGGTCGGCGGCGGCAATGCGCTTGGCTTGCTCCACGATTTGCTCTGGCACATAGCCGCTGGATCGCTCTGCCAGCATTTTTCGCCCTACAGGCTGATAGTCGTCGCCATCGAGCACGATGGTTTCAATCTCATATCTTTTGCCCAACTCTTCCACAATGGGCTTCAAAATCTTTTTTGTGCGTGATTCGCCGTCGCGCATACAAGCGTCAATCACTATAAGTTTCTGTGTCATATCCGTCAATTATTTAAAAAGTAGTGTTGTGTGGTAGGGTAGTGGCTGCTTCAAATCTTTGTTATTCAGTCGGTTTACCATATATGGGGCGGACGTGAATTATCACGTCCCTACCACTTTAACCCAAATCGTCATTAGGTCGTGTAGGGATTTTTAGATTACTTCTTGCGGTCTTTCGGCTTTTATAAGATGCCTTTCACTTGTTTTTAATTCGTAATAGCTCGCTATCACTCATTAAAAGACAAGCAAAATTCATTCTTCTAAAATTCCGAAATACCACAAGCCCTAATGACGATTTGGGTTTAACCTGTTACAAAGATACAAAAAATGGCGGAAGCACGCTGTGGTGCCTCCGCCTGTTGTTATTATTTTTTGGCTTTGTGTGTATGGATTGCTAAGCCGTGCTATAAATATATATGAGTTTTAGAAAGTGCTAAAGTGAGAAGTTTACCACTATGTAGCAGTTGCTGTCGCCACGTCGCTCGATTCTGTAGAGTACATCATCGGCATACCAGTGTGGAGTTCCTGCATACATCACATATCTGCCTCCTGGTGGGCGGTGCATCACCACGACTTCTCTATCGGGGCAGTGGTGGCGGTGGCGTTTTGCCCATTTTTTGTACTTTTTGTAGCGTTTTTTGCGTTCTTTTTTCGCCCGCTTCTCGCATTTTTCGCAACGATAGTATCCGTGGTGGTGCTTATCGTGGTGGTGTCCGTTGGCTGCACTCATTGGAGCTGCGAGAGCCATCGCCAAAACGGCGCTTAATAATAATCGTCTCATAGTTCTATTGGTGTTGTGCATCCTCAAAGAGGCGCGGGTTAAACATGCGTTAATTTAAATCTTTGCCTTTATGACTACAAAAACACCAAAAAGTTAAATCATCCACCCAAAAATTTAGACAAATCCCCCAATTTTATCTACTAATCCCCCATAAAATCCCCCGATATGTACCCGAAAACGCTAAATCGGGTACATGTTTTTTTGGGGATCAGTGGGAAAACCATGGGAGAGGGGCACAGAAACAAAAACATAAAAAACAGCCTTTTAGCGATGTCAGTGCTTCGCACCTGTCGTTAGTGTTGTGCTATGTCTGATTTCAAGCAAACCACATAAACCACAAACCAAAGGGACGGTTCTTTTGGTATGCCTCTGCCTCAAACCACAAACCAAAAGAACCGTCCCTTTGGTTTGTGGTTTGAGGCTTGAATCAGCCACACCACAGCGCTAACGCCGCCCTCCCCAGCGAGGGCGGTGGCATCGCCAAAAGGATAAAAACCGCTCGCCTTCGGCGAAAAACCAACCCGGTAGGGACGTGATACTTCACGTCCGCCCATAATTGCAGTATTATGTTGAATATCAACCATTTGTCGCGGACGCGAAGTATCGCGTCCCTACCATGCAAAATCCTTTGGGAATTTGATGCGGTTTTTATCCTTGGGGCAACGTGGGAGGCCCTCGTAAGAGGGTGGCGGAGGGATTGTGTGGTTGGCGTCATGGAAACTCGTTTCCAATGACGCAAAGCGCACAGTCGCACCGCCAAATGCGAAGCATTCCACGTTGCTCCAAGGCTGTTTTTTCTGTTTTTGTTTTTGATTTCATTCATGATTCAACCACATGTAGAATCTATGCCCCCAGTAATTATCCTCTGAGTGGTTGTTAATGGGAAAATGGGGGTGGATATTGGGATTCTTTTCAAAAAATAGTGTAAATTTGTGGAGAAATAAATCTTGAAAATTATGAGAACAGTACAAATCCCTATCAATAATGTTGACGCTCTTGCTGAGGCGGCGCGTCAGTTTATGGCTGAAATGGGCGACTACACCGTGTTTGCATTCTACGGTCAGATGGGCGCAGGAAAGACCACTTTCATCAATGCGCTTTGCCGTGAACTCGGCGTGGAAACCGACAGCACCAACTCGCCATCGTTTGCCATTATCAACGAATATCGCAGCGACAGCACTGCCGAACTCATCTACCACTTCGACTGCTACCGCCTTGAAAACGAGGCAGAGGCGCAAGATATTGGCGTGGAAGACTATTTCGACTGTGGCGCGCTTTGCTTTATCGAGTGGCCAGAGCGTATCGACGGACTGCTCCCCGACGACACCGTGGAAGTGGAAATCACCGTGAACGATGACGATTCGCGCATGTTGAAAATCACTTTCCCCGAAGATTGATATGCCACGTTACATTAAGTTAAGCGAAACGAAATCAACCAACAGTTATCTGGCTGGCACGGCTTCGGCTTTGCCCGGCGGCACGGTGATCTACACCTATCGCCAAACGGCGGGTCGTGGGCAGAAGGGCAACAGCTGGGAAAGCGAGGACAATAAAAACTTGGCGTTTTCCTACCTGCTGAAGTCGCCACACATCGAGCCAAGCCGCCAGTTCTTTATCAGCGAGGCGGTGTCGCTGGCGGTGGCTGATATGCTCAGCCAGTATGTGCCAGAGGGCATTTCTATCAAGTGGCCCAACGACATCTACTACCGCGACCAGAAAATTTGTGGCATTCTGATTGAGAACACCCTGTCAGGCAGCCACATCGGGCACTCCATCATTGGGGTGGGCATCAACATCAATCAGGAGCGATTCGTGAGCGACGCGCCCAATCCGGTGTCGCTGAAAAACATCACTGGCTATGACTACGATTTGGAACAGTTGCTCCGTGAGGTGAACGAGCGCATCGAACGCTTGACCGACTTCTCGCAAGCCGACGAGGAAGCGCTGCGCCAACTCCACGCGCGCTACATTTCACGCCTCTACCGTGCCGACGGCAAGGCGCACCAGTGGCAGTTGCCCACAGGTGAGTGCTTCGAGGGCGTGATAGTGGACGTGCACCCCGACGGCTTGCTCAGCATTCGCCACACAGCCACAGGCGAAATCGGCAAGTATTATTTCAAAGAAGTGAAACACGTAATCAATAAGCATGTATTATGAACGTAGCAGTTTATTGCGCCTCTCGCGAAAATTTGGGCGAAAAATATGAGGCTCCAGCCATGGCATTGGGCAAATGGCTGGGTGAAAACGGACACACTTTGGTGTATGGTGGCGTGAAATCAGGCTTGATGCACACCGTGGCGCAAGCCGCTCACGATGCTGGCGCACACATTGTGGGCGTGGTGCCGGAGCGATTTGTGGAGCGCACCGATGCCGTGGTCGATGAGGTGGTGAAATGCCACGACCTGGGCGACCGCAAGGTGATAATGATGGATCGTGCCGATGCTTTCGTGGTGCTGCCTGGAGGACTGGGCACCCTCGATGAGTGGCTCAGCACACTCTCGCAAATCATTGTCAACATCGACGACCATCGCCCCATTTTTGTGGTGAACGTTGATGGCATGTACACCCACCAGCTGGAACAACTGCGCGACACGGCAAACTCACCGTTCGCCCGTGGCAAGCACATCGACTGCTCCATTGAAGTGGCAGATGGCACCGCCCTCATCGCGGCTCTTGAAGCGGAGAATAGAAATTAAATTTTTAGAAGTTAAGGAGTTAAAGAGATTTAGAAGTTAAGAAGTTAAGAAGTTAAGAAGTTAAGACGATACCGTTGGCTTCTGTAATTTGATTTCTTACATTTTAGATTTTTAGAAGTTAAGGAGTTAAAGAAGTTAAGACGATACCGATGGCTTCTGCTATTTGATTTCTTACATTTGTCTTACATTCAGATATTATGAAAGTATATACCCTTACAGGCGATAAAGGCACCACCGCACTGGTGGGCGGACAGCGTGTGGATAAAGACTGCACGCGAGTGGAGGCATACGGCACCGTTGACGAACTCAACGCGCAAATCGGACTTTTGGCTCACCACATCAAGCAAGATGCCCATTGCAGCGAAGATGTGCAACAGGTGATTTTCGCGATTCAAAACAAGTTGTTCAACATCGGGGCGTATCTGGCAACCGACGGCACCGCCGAGTCGCCCGTTTACGGTCTTACCGAAGCCGATGTGAAACTGCTCGAAACCAAAATCGACGAAATGGAGGCTCCATTCCGTGGGTTCATTCTGCCGGGCGGTAGCCTGGTGAGCGCGCAGAGCGATGTGTGCCGCACCGTGGCGCGCCGTGCCGAACGCCGGGTGGTGACATTGGCAAAAGAGGCGTTTGTTTCGCCCCTTGTGATGCAATATCTCAACCGTTTGAGCGACTTCTTCTTCGTTTTTGCAAGATTTAACAATATAAAAGCCAATATCACCGAATTTTATTGGGATAAAAATGCCTAATATCAAATTATAATATTATTTTTGCGAAAATTTTAAGAATGAGTTGATTCTCCGCTCTTCCAGTAATGGGAAAAGTGAGACAATTTGGAACTTTAAAACTCGCATATTATGTATTGGACACTAGAATTAGCCACAAAACTTGAAGACGCTCCATGGCCAGCAACTAAAGACGAACTCATCGACTATGCAATGCGTAGTGGCGCACCATTGGAAGTGATAGAAAACCTCCAGGAAATAGAAGACGAAGGTGAAACCTACGAATCGATAGAAGATATTTGGCCTGATTACCCAACCAACGACGAAGACTTCTTCTTCGACGAAGAAGAGTATTAACTGATAATTAGTTAGTTAACTAATTGAAAACAAGAAACTTACAACAAAAACCACCTTGATTTTGAGGTGGTTTTTTCTTGTCTATTTTCGTAAAATGTATCATTTTAACCTTATTTGTTTTGATACATGCTACCCATTTGCTAACCACTGATTCTGAAAAATCCCCCAAGAAAAAAGGAATAGTAAGTGGTTTTCAATCCTGCGAAATTATTCACGAAACTATTTGAAGATAAAACATTTACATCAATATTGTATTATCAAGCCCAAGACCCCAAATCATCTAATTTTCACATATCTTAACAACAGCAAACTCTCTTTTGGGATAGCGAATACTTAACTTATTGTATTTCAATAATATCATTCAAAATCAACTGCAAAATCACAATCTATACAATCTTGGGATAGCAGATGGGTAAGCATACAATATTTACCCATCCTTCCAAGGGGATATGGAATAAAATTCGTAATTTTGTATTGCTCAACTAAATAACCCAATTATGATGTCAATCTTCTATCATGGATCATCAGTCCTGTTTGACAGATTTGACCTATCACATGTCCTTGAAGGCGATGGGAAGGTCAAGTTTGGATATGGTGTATATCTGACCAGCAGTTTCAAATCAGCCGCTCATTACAGTGGTGCAAACGAGAGTGCCACCACTCACTTTGTATATACTGTTGAGATACCTGACTTAACAGAGGGAAATCATATTGATTTTAAGAAACCTGTCCACATTGATATTGTCAGACATGCTGAGCAGAAACTTGGAAATGTAATTCCACAGAAGTTTACACTTGATGGTCAGGACTTTCGTAAGTATCTCGCAAAAAAGTTGGGTGGTGGTTCAGATGTCCAGTCAGAGAAACTGGCGTCAGAGTTCCTGAATTGTATAGGTGTCGAGTTCATTACTTGGCCTTATAATTGGAGAAATCCAGACCTCGGTCTTAATGTGGCAGTTCTGGATGACAAGAACGTGAAGATATTGAAAGTCGATCAGGTCGAGTTGGATGACAAGAAACAACTTATTGAAGGTTCAGAAAAGGAGGTATCACTATGACTAAGGGAAGTGTTGCACCATTTATAGAAAAGTATTACCCAGAGTATTATATGCTAAAAGAATACCCTGTCGTTGATTGTGCTCCAATTAGAGCCAATACAGATGAATGGGGTATATTGAGCAATATTTATCCAACAGTTCTTGTCGTTGATGATGTGGAGTTTGCCAGTAGTGAACAACTATTTCAGATGATGAAGTTCGCTGATAAGGACATACTGTTGGATATATACAAAACAAGAGGTATGACCCCCAAGATGAAAGCCAAGAAAATTGAAAACAAGGCTTTCATAAGACCTGATTGGGGACAGATAATCATTGATTGTATGAAGTTCTGTTTGCAGACAAAGTATGACCAATGCAAGGATTTCAGAAATGCTCTACATAAAACTGTTGGATTGAATATAGTTGAAGATGAAACCAACAGAAAAACAAGTAAGAAAGGAAATGTAAGACCCGCCGACACTTGGGGTGTGGTTAGAGAAGGTGATATGTATAAGGGAAGCAACCTGATGGGAAGATTGTTGATGGAGCTGCGAGATAATGGGAAACTGGAATACCATCTCCCCGATGACATCTTCGGGTTCATATCCATATTGAAATCAAGAGGTCAGATATAAAATAAAAGAACTCATACGAATTGTATGAGTTCCCACAAGATTAGTCTATACCAACGTTCAAGCTCGGCCTACCCAATATCCATAGACTTCTTTTTTGTTTCTTTTAAGTTTTTCAAAGGCTGACTTATCCAATTCCTGTTGGTTGGAAAAGTATTCATTTTGAGAGATAAATGTGTTGACCACAATACATTTCTGATGTTCAACACATAGGAAACCTCCATCTGTTGATACATAATGGAAGGTATCCCCTTGTAGGTATAGGAGGTTCGAGAGAATCCACTGTTGTAAATCAACATATCACCTATAAACTCATTGTCTATGACCAGGTTCTTATCACCAAGAAAACGTTCGGAATACCTCTCCAAACTGTGCCATGAGAAATACATAACTCTATTGCCAACCAGTTTGTAGGCAACATACTTTCTCCCTCGATAGTGGAATTGGACGAAGAGAATGAAATCAGGATAGTCAGTGTTCACTCCAAAAGGAACATACACCAGTTCTTCATGGCAGTTCCCTTTTGATACGATTGGATTGAAGATTTTGTATTGTTCCCTCGCCGGATTCTGTTTCCATTTGACTATCTCCCTTCTGTATTTCTTCCTGTTTGGGTATATGTACTTCTTTTCGACTTCAATAATACGACTTGTTGAAAATGAGGTTTTAAGGAGATAATTGGTTATCTCATCGAATGATATTGTGTCTACTATCATAACTATTGATTTTAATGTTATGACACAAAGATATCGGTACAAATATCCATGTATTTTGGTACTTTTATCCCTCATATAGAAACAGTGGTGAAGAACATGTATCTCCACCACTGTTCATTGGATTTCATTGTATTGTTTGAATTAATTATTTGATAAACTCCATTGACCTTAAAGTATCTATCAGTTTTTCATCATTTTCCACACCTGTAATATCAGACAATAATTTCTTGAAATCATTGAGTTTCTTGACCCTATCTTCTTTTTCATTAAGTAGTTTATCCAAACATTCTCCTTCTGGTTTTGGTTCCACCTCATTCAGTAAGAAATCACACCAGTCTACATTGTCCAATATTTCTTGATATGACATTAAACCAAAATGAATAGGAAAAACTACACCTTCCATTAGTTTACTAAAGTTATCATGTGGGTAAACATCAATATGTAGATTCCCTTCTATCTTTTTTATTACCTTGGTTTTATCATAGTAAGAACTAATGAAATATCCCTTGAAACTATCCAAACTGATTTGGTCTACCACACATACTTTAATTGAATAAGAATTTTCTATAATATCTTCCCAAGTGTACCTGTCAGAGTTATTGAGGAGTCTATCTGTAATTTTAAGAACATATTGGTTTTCAGATTTTCTAACAAGATTTTCTATGTTGATTTCAGACATTTCACCATTTCTAGACAATTCATCCACCCACCTATCATACTCCTCTTTGGTAATATCACCCTCATTAAAGTGAAAATCAGGATAGTCATAATAGGGTCTTTCATATAAGTCTTCACGTTTCAAACATTTGGAATTAAGGGTTTTAATAACCTCAATCATTTTGTCAAATGTATCCTCAATAGTTAGAAAATTGAATATTCCTTTATTCTTCATGATAACATTTATCATTTCAGTTATCTCTTTCTTATCACCAATAAGTGATACTTCTAATTGTTCAGTACTCCAACTACTCATATTATTTGTATTTTATTATTTCTATTTTATAATCAATTAAAATTAAGTTTCTCATTTACAATCTCATTAAGTGTTTCAGGTAGGTACTTACTGTACACCTTCATTGTGGTCTGTGGAGATGAATGACCCATAAGATGAGATATGACATTCAGGTCTACTCCCTTGTTCAACAACAGAGTTCCATAGGTATGTCTTGAACAATGGAAATGAAGATTAAATGGTAATCCAATTTTCTTCCCAAGACACCTCAAGGACTGGTTCATAGTTTTGTTAAGTGAGTTGATGGTATGTTTCAACATCTTCTCATCATTGAGGTCAAAATCTTCACATAACATTCCAAATACAAAGTTGTCATTCTTACCATTCCATTTCTTCAATATCTTCATTCCGTCTTCTGTGATAGGAAGTGTAAGAATTGTTGGTTTCCTTGTGTGGTTTTTTACCTGTAGGTGTTTGATAATCCTGTTGTCCCTATCCACCTCCGACCACCTCAATGTACATATATCTGAAAATCTCATTCCCCCTGTATGGATTGAAAAGAGGAATAGATCTACCAATTCTTTTGTTCTTGGGTATTTGGACTGTTCTGTAATCTTAATCAGTTGTTTCACCTGTTCCACAGTTAGATAATGTTTGTCAGTACCAACACCATCACCCAAGTTTTGTGAATTGGTTGGAAGATATAGGTCAAGGATTTCTTCTCCCACGTATCTTTCAATCCAACCCAATCTCATCATCTTCTTTATTGTTTTGAATATTGGTGTCAGGGACTTGTTTATTGTTTCATTAGTGTTCCCATTTGATTTTCTCCAGTCAATATAATCCCTGATGATTTCAACTGTCAAATCATTACAATACAGTGTGTTGTTCTCATTGGTTTCTATTGATTTTTCTTGGTTCAGAAACTTCTTGAATCTGTTCATACTACATTCAATATTACTCCACACTGAATAACTGATTTTTCCCAGTTTGTACAGGTCTTCATTGACCTCCAAAACATAATCAATAAATGGGACTTTCCCTTTTTGGATTTCCTGTTTCTCTTTGTAGGTACCATTCAATATACTCCTTAATACAGGTACTGTAATCACATTGTTGGGGTCTTTCAAAAGGTCATCAATCACTTTGTCATATTCCCTTTTGATATTTACCAACCTTTTGTTCAACAAATCACCTTTTGGATGACCATCCCTTCCTGTCATAATGAACTTGTTGGTTCGACCATTGTCTCCCAACCAGTGTTCTGGTTTCACCCAGATGTCTACTGATTTCTTAACACCCACTCCCATTGTGGAATACTGTAGATATACACTATATTCACCATACTCATTGGACTTCTTGTCCTTTCTCAAAATGTACTTTCCTGTCATTAAATCAATTAAAAATTAAACAATCAACTAACAAATTTCACTTTGTTTCTCTCTAGATAACTATCAACGTCCTCTTGGGTAAATACTATGGTCTGACCAACTTTGGAATATGAGATTTCACCATTCTGTCTCAACTTGTCAATCACAGACCTTCCCACACCAAGGTGTTTACACAATTCTTTGGTGTTGTACACTTTGTTCACATTAATCTCCTTCACTTTCTGGAGAATCTGGAAGATGTAATCACCTTGTGATTCACCTTCATTCTTTAACAATATCTTCATTTTAATTTAAGACCTTCATTAGTGAAGGTTCAAATTAAACATAACAACAAAAATAATTTTCAATTCAGGTTTTGGTGTTTTCGCATAGTACATGTCCTATAACCTGCTGATATAATGAGAGATAAAAAATTAAAAAAGTGATGAAATTTTTATGTTCACCACTTTCTAAATTATGTATGTGTGTCTTTCGATCAGTCAAAATTGAAATTAAGCTTGCCTGATATGTCAATCAATGTACTGGGGAATAGTTTCGCATAAACCTTTTCTGTCGTCATTGTGGTGCTGTGCCCCATAAGATATGATATGGTTTTGATGTCAACCCCTTTGTTCAGTGCAATACAGGCAAACGTGTGCCGAGCAATATGGAAGTGTAATCTGAAGGACAGTTTCATCTTCTCACCCATACATTGTAGGGACTGGTTCATTGTCTTGTTCCTTGAATTGATAGCGAGTTTCAGCTTCGCCTCGTCATCAAGGTCAAATTCATCGTCAAGCATACCGAATACAAAGTTCTCATTCTTACCCATCCATCTTTCCAAAATCTTCATACATTCTGTCGTAATCGGGAGATTTAGTACAACAGGCCGCCTTGTATGGTTCTTGACTTGGAGGTGCTTGATTAATCTTTCCTCAAAATATACCTCCATCCATCTCAAAGTGCATACATCAGAAAAACGCATGCCCCCACAATGTATTGAAAATAGGAACATATCCATCAATTCTTTCGTGCGGGGATATTTGGATTGTTGTGTAAGTTCAATGAGTTTCTTGACCTGCTCCAAGGTAAGGTAATCGACATCATCTGTGGATGATGATAGCGACCTGACCTGTGTAGGCAAATACAATTCAAGGATTTCATCACCAACCTCCCGCTTAATCCACCCCAGCCTCATTAATCTTTTAACTGTCTTGAAGATAGGAGTTAAAGTCTTGTTTATGGTGTCATTTGTATTACCTCGTTGTTTTCTCCATGTTATATAATCTTCAATCAGTTCAACTGTCAGATTACGACAAAACAATGTGTTGGATGAATTGATGTCCATCTTCTTGACCTTTTGAAGGAACTTGCTGAAATTCCCCATATTACACTGGATGTTGTGCCAAACAGAATAACTGATTTTCTCCTTCTGGTACAATGACTTGTTGTAGTTCAGCACTTCATCGACAAATGAAACCTTACCCTTCTGTTGTTCAAGTTCCTGTTTGTATGTACCATTGAGTATACTTCTTAATATAGGCACTGTCATCTCAAAGTCCTCATTGGCCAAAAGACCATTGATGATTTTGTCTATCTCCCTTTTCTTCTTCGCCAATACATTATTATACATGTCAGCCTTGGGATGACCATTATCACCTCCCAACACATAGTTTTCAGACATGCCATCATCACCCAACCAGAGGTCTGGATGGATGAATATACCCATTGATTTCTTGACTGGAATGCTGTTGGTGGAATAGTACAGACATATACAATATTCCCCAAACTTATTTGGCTTCCTGTCTTTTCTCAATATATATTTCCCTGTCATTATTTCTTTGGATTAAAGATGAAGTAGATGTACATCATTGGCATGGACAGGATAACACCTGTCTTCATAAGACATGTAATTATGTCAATGACGAGATTATAGATGGTTTTAATGATTTTTCTCATAGATCAAACTCCTTTTTCAGTCTCATTACTGTACTTTCTGAAACAGTGGTCAGTACCACAACCTTTCTGATAGGGTATCCAGCCTTTAAGAGTTTCAGAACCTCTTTGTATTGTTTTTGTTTTTCTCCCTTTGGCTTGCGGTATCCAACCTTTCTTCCAAGACCAGATTTCCCGGTTTCGGCAATGGATTTGGATACATATTGTTTCCTTCCACTTTCAAGTCTGAACCGTATGTTTTCTCGTTCAAGTTGGGCACAGGTACCCAGTACCGCAATCATTATGGTCAGGAATGGGTTTTCCTTACCCTCTTTATCAAATATGTATATGTTTTCTTTCTGGAAATATACATTGAGGTGGTGTTCCTTACAGTATCTGACATTCGCGAGTACTTCATCAACATTTCTGCCCAAGCGAGACAGTTCTGAAATCAGTAGAATTGAGATGTTATGTTCGATGCAGTAATCAAGGCATTCATTCAGAACAACCCTGTCTTTGTTCTTTTTGGCACCTGATATATGTTCTTCAAAAATCCCATTCTCCTGAATATGATATCCATTCATTTCTGCGAAGGATTTCAAGTCTTCAACCTGTCGTGTCGTGGACTGTCTGTCTCCAACACTACTTACTCGTGCGTAGATTGCAGCTTTCATATCCTTTGTTTCCATTTTTGCTTTCAATTAAATCAAAGATTAAATTAGGGGCAATTCCACAATGCTTTCAAATGGTCATTTCAAACTTAAATGAACACACTTTCTATTTGACAGCATTTATCCATCATACAAACATTGATTTCAGTTTTCGCAAGGTATTGATCGATGTACCAGTGATTGCTCGACACTTTTTGAGTGAGAGTCCTTCTTTAAGTAAGGTCAGGTCTTTCGAGTAATCCATTCTGTATTGTCTGATAGATTTCCTGAATCCAGCTTTTCTCCCAACCTGACCTCCTGCTTCTATGTAGGATTTGTATGCCTTTTGAAGTCGGTCTCTAATTTGTCTTTTGTTATTGGCTTCAAAGTCCTTCAATATATCGAAGACAGTCTTGAATGTCGGGTTGATATTTCCATCAGGAGATAATGATTCAAGATTTTCATCAAGCATGTAGATGGACACCCCCATTTCATTTAGTTCCTCCAGACATAGCATAAAAGTGGACATATTCTTGAATAAGGTCATACAATTTGGTATGAGTACCTTATGAATGTTGTTATCATGCGAATAGTATGTTAACTCAAATAGTTCTGATTTATCAGATCTAGCTGATTTCTCGAATACATTGACTACTTCAAAACCTTTTGATTTTGAATATTTCATCAATCTCTTTATATCAGATGTCTCGGCGTATATTACAACTCGGTCATTCATACTTACTGTTTTAGCGTTTAAGAATTACTGGACATTCTTTCTTCTCGTTCTTTAAGGAGGTGAACCATTCTGTCCGCCTTGTTGATGATGTCCTGTCCTCAAATAACAGTGGTTTTGTATGTCCATAACAGTCGGTCGTGGGTCTTCCTATTAAGGCTATACAAATTTGTATGTGAATGTCATTCCATCTTTTTATGTCTTGATTTTCCATATATCTGTTTAATTGTATAGGTTGTTTTGACACTGCTAAAGTAGCCGTTTTAGATTTGCCTACCAAGGAATAAACTAAAGATTTATAGTGGGTTAGCAATGTTTAGCGAGAGGAGATATGAAGTGCTAAAACATTGCGAAAATCTCCCGCATGTCCTTAACCATAATCTCAAAACCCAAAATTTCGTGCGGTCGGATGAGTTAAGAGTTGTCGCACCGTACGACAAGGTTGAAAGAACATCGATTGACATAACAGATGACCAGATAAAGTACCTCAATAATTTAAGCAAACATGGATTAAAATAAGTTGCGGAATAATTTCGCAGACACATACAAAAACACCCTGTAAGTTTTGATACTTATAGGGTGTTTCAACATTATTGAAAATCATTAAAAACCAGTTTATACTTTCCTCCACTTATCTGTAAGGTCTCGTCTGGACAACTCCTCATCGACCTTATTTATCATTCCACAAAGATTATCTCTGTGATTTGATATGAATGACTGTATCCTGTCATCGTCTTCACAAATTTGATTTTGATTTATTTCCGTATCAAAATCAGATATTATATCAGTGAGATATGACCTCAATACACATAGGGTTTCGTAAGTCATATTTAATAGTGGGTTGGGATTGTCTTTCTGTTTTATTCCACTATTGTCATAATCACCATTATTATCCTTTTCAAAAAAGGAATTGAAAATTTCATCTGTATCTAATTTATTCATATTAAAATAATTAAGTTCTATATTATAAATATAACAAAAATCTGGATGATGACAATTTTGGGGGGATAATTGGGTAAATCCACTATATCCGTATATTGCTCAGATATGGTGGTTTTAGGGTTAGGAGGGATATTGAAAAACACTCACTGAAGGTTAAACTTTACCATTGTTCTTTTTCCCAAACTGATAGCTTCAGGTTAGTGATATTTGTATATTATTAATAATCAACAATATATAATTGAAAGTATCATCAAGAACTTATATATTATATCTTAAAACTTGATGTCCAATTTAACCATATAATCATTATTCATTGCTTTATAATCATTGTTCAGATACATTTATCTTCCTTCTCTAATCTTTTCTAATATATATAATATAACAAATGTCTCTTTTTGGAAATGTCATTTTACCCCATACAACATATACATTTCACCTGTTCCACACCTATTTATAGTCTCCTTCAATTTTTGTTATATTTTTAGTATATAAATACTTATATAGGGATTACATACAATGATTACACACATACCGACTGGAAGAAAATTCGACAACAGATTACAAGCCAAATTATATTTTGGTCATTCTGACTATAACCGCAGGTGTAGGAACAGAGAGTTCATTTTCCATAATGACATGAACCATGAGGTCAGAAATGTATCCCACCCACTTCGTGATGAAGTAAAGACATATACAATATAAACCAATATAGATTATGCTATCTAATGAAGATTTCAGATTTGATGTATCAATCTCAAAAGAATGTTTCCCAGACAAGACTATAAGCAATGCTATGATAGGTAAGTCCAGTAGGGAAAACAGACTGATACGAAAAGAATATGGATATGACTCAAGAAGAGGTGTATCCTTCGGTGAACTTTATACAACACCATCAGAATTGTTGGAATACCTGTTGAATGGACATGTATTCTGCCATGTATTCAACCCATATTACATAAGAAAAGATGGAACTTTCGGGAGCTCACAGAAAACAAAAAGAAACTTTGTATATTCCCAGATAATAGGGGTTGACATAGATGAAACTGGTTATTCCTCACCACAACAATACATTGACACATTAAGAATTAAACCTACGTTCTGGTACACGTCATATTCCCATTTGAAATACAATGAGGAAAAAAATTATGGTGGTCCCAGATTCAGACTGATATATGTATTCAACTCATACATTGACAACCCATATTACTTCAGGTACTGTGCCTCTAAACTCAATAAAATGATTGAGGAAGACACCGGGGAGAAGATAAAGGATAAATGTAATCTTAACTGTACACAGTATTTTAATGGTACATGTCTTGACAACAGTGAGTTGAACATAGAATATGGTATCACCAATTTCATTTATGGATTAGAGGATATAGGAGTTAGTTTTACCAAATCCTCTGATAGTGATTATGTTGATTACCTGTGTAATAAGTGTTATTATTCTTGTCTTAAGACAGATGATTACTTTGGTATCAGGAATGAGTTGAATAGAATAGCACATAAGTATTATTACTATAATTTTAAAAGAAAGATATTTGAGGTATATCAAGAAGTCAAGATAACTTCACACACTATAAATGGTGAAATGGAAAAAGACCGCACCTCTGAATTTGAATATGATTATGTGGTGAATGAACCTCAAACATCATCTTACTCCGCTACCACAGAAACCATATTGTATGACTGGGACCATAGGACATTGGATGATTTCCTTAAATGTAGTCAGTGGAACAAATCCCTTGAAAACACAAAATACATATACAGAATGGAAAAGGAATGGGATGATAAAAACTATCAGTTTGTTGATGGTGATTATTTCTCTTTATTTCATTTTAGATCCAGAAGATTTGACCACGAAGGAAGAAGAAAAACACTATACCAAAGAATGTGTTTAAGAAGATTGTTATCACCTGAAATCACCAAAGATGAAATGGTGGTAAACACAATTGTTGACATCATAAAATACTTTGATAACTCTGATGGTGTCCTTAACGCTGATTTCATAAAAAACAATATAGACACGTCATTTTCCCTTTCCCCAGAAGAAATCAATGAAATGTATAAAGTATCCATTGACTACCTTAAACAAGAGACAAGACCAAAGAAAGGGTATATAATCAAGTATGGTGTCAGTGATGAAAAAGGAATCACTTATGAGATACTGGATGATTTCTATAACACCTGTTTTACTGTAAATGAAAACTATGATTATTTGAATGAGATATGTGATATCAGTTTCTCTAAATCAACTCTCTATGATTATTGTAAAAATAGAATGATAAAGACTGATAATAATAAACTGTCTGACAATGAGGTATTGGACATGATAGATATAACTTTGTCTTACAGAAAAACTTATGAGTGGTTTAAGGGTAATGATATAAAGATTGGAGATAAAAGATTAAGGAGATTATATAATAAGAAAAAGGAAGAAATCAATGGGTACACAAGATAAGAACACTTCACACACTATAAATGTCAAAATGGAAAAAGACCGCACCCTTGATTTACAAACCTTTAATATCAGCAAACAACGTGCCTTGGGGGATGACTGAGCAGGATATTGAAGAATGGGATGAGCGATTTGAAGAAGAAATGGAACGTATTGGGGACATGTATTGTGAAGATGTGCTTGATGACATTGTAAATTGGTGTAATGACTTCATGAGCTGACAATGTTGTCGTAGTTTGTCGTAAGTTTCGCAACTATATTCGCAAGGTATTGAAACTATATTATGTGTTGGTTTTGGAGAAATCTGATTGTATTCTCTGAAACCCATACAATTTTTATGTGAGTGTTTATTTGTACCAGAATACTTGGATATTTCATCTCATACATTTGCAAGTGAAAACAGAATTAATCACTAAAAACATCAAATGTATGGAGACAACAATGAACATTGTAGAAACCACCAAAGGTCAGTTCGATACAACTGGTATCAGTTGGACTGACCGACAGTTCTCACATCCCGAACGCACCATTCGTATCGCAACCAGTTTCTCTGGTATCTCGACCCCTGATATGGCTCTGAAACGTCTTGGCCTGAAATCCAAGATTGTATTCGCCTCTGACATAGGTGAGCGTTATCTCAATTACAGTTTTAAACAGTTTCGCAAGATAAAATAAAAACTGTTAATTACAGATTACTAATCCAGTTGCTTCGTATTTGCCTGAATGTACCAAATACATTATCTCGATGATGTTGCAAGAAACGAGGTAGCGGCCTGAAATACTCAATCTGCGGAATGATTATCTTCTGACCATTATATTCATTAAGATATGAATCTGTAGCAAGAACATCGTCATGAACAACTATGGTATAATCATCTTCAATCGTAAAGAACCCTTTATCGAATACACAATGCATGTCTCTACTCATGGCGATTCCATTACAAGGGAGAAAACAACCATTATGAGCTTGTGGCATTATATGAGCAGCCTCAAGGTTATTAAATCCATTACACGATATTACACGGCGAGTTATGGCACATCTCTCTCCATATGCATTCATAACAAAATCGTGAAATGTTCTGCTGTTAAAGAGGTCAGCCCCCATAGCACTTTCAATATCATCAGTGCCAATAGTATCTATTATTTGGTTTTGTTGAGTTCCAACCGCATCAATAACTCTATGATCCCCAATAATGGACGCTGATGTATTAGGCAAATGAATCTCTCCATCAAACGTCGGTGCATTATCACCAATCCAGACTTCATAATTCTTCCCATTCAATTTTCTATTCCAGAAAGAATAATATTGAGAAGTCGGAGGAAATATGTGAAGAACATAAAATGGGACATCGTCTTCACGACATTTCATCATAACAACAATATCTCCAGGCATGAACAATGATTTATCATTGTCAAGTTTAGAGTTCAAGTATATTCTTGTCTCATCCCTTGGTAGACCTTCTACATACGCCGTATCAACGTGTTTAGAATTGTGGTAAACATATTGTGCATATATAATCTCATCTGAATGGTCGGTCAATATAGGTATTGCTGTACTATCATTTAAGATAGTTGTAGATAAGTGTGGGAAGAAACTATAAAAGTCCTTTGATATAAGCATATATCTTCCTCTATGAAACACAAATCCCCCACCAACTTTTGGTGTTGGAGACCCCATTTCTTGCCTTCCTAATCTTTTAATAAAAAATTCGGCCATTTGTATAATCGTTTGAGTAGAGTTTATATAGAGCTGTAGCTATGATTCTGGCAAAATCGACTGGCACTGCATTTCCAATCATTTTATATTGAGACATCATTGCCCCAAGAAATTCAAAATCATCAGGAAATGTTTGTAGTCTTGCAGCTTCTCGAGGCGTTATTGAACGAGCTTGTTTAGGATCGGGATGAATATGCCTCATACCATCTTTATACAAATGAGCAGGGATTGTATTACTTGGCTCATCTCTACGAAGAACATAATATTTGTGTATATTACTTGTCTTTCCTGTAATCTCTGTATATAGTTTTTTTAGCCTTTCGATACTTACGTATTCCCTTCGACCACTTTCAATGTCATCTGCTAATAATCTAAAAACAGAAATATCTCTGGAGTTATGGAATCTCGGAGTATGGTTCATAAAGAAACGCTCCTCCTGTTGTATATGAGAAACTCTGGTGGGACCGACTTTCATTGGGACTTCCAGTGGATACAATGCCGGCAAATCGGAAATCGCATCTTCAACAGTATGAGGCTTTCCCTTAAGTGAAGGAAGTAATAAATTGTAAAAATCATCAAGCATTACATCGCATTTGTCTCCATACAATTCCTCTGAAATGCCCAAGATTATTACTCGCTTACGATGTTGTGGTATTCCAAAATCTGCCACATCAAATAACGCATCTTTGAAATTTGGAGCAACACGATATCCCGCTTCTTTGAATGCGGAAAATATACGATTAGTTATTAGAGTTCCATCAGGGGCTGCACTCAATAACCCAACTACATTTTCAAATATGAAGAACTTGGGCTTAAAATGTTTAACGAGCTTAACATAGCACTCAAAGAGATAATTCCGATAGTCGTTTCTCATCCCGTGTTCATCCCGTATACGACCAGCCAAACTATAAGCCTGACAGGGGGGGCCGCCAATTATAACATCAACTTTCTGGTCTCCAACAACCTCAATTAGGCCTTTTGATGTGCCATATTCAGGGTCGTCGAAGCCATTAAGCAATTCATCTTCTCGTTGGATATCAAAACGAATGACTGCACTCTCGGAATCCTTATGTCCCCAGGCGGTTGACAATCTATGCTTCAATGTTTCATAAGGAGCCTTTTCCCATTCAACAGCACCAATTGTATGGTAGTGTCCAGTCTGAAGGAAACCTTCAGTCAAGCCGCCACAACCAGCAAAGAGGTCAAGAGTGTTTAAGATTCTATTTGTCATTTGAGATATTCAACTAATTTAAGAGCTAATGCTTTGGCCAACAATACAGGTACGGCATTACCGACCTGCCTATTCTGCTGACCCCTATTGCCAAGAAATACAAAATTGTCCGGGAATGTTTGTATTCGTGCACTTTCCCTTACGGTTGGGCAACGATTGTATTTGTAGTGAAACAAATTCCGATGTCCAGTATCTACTGTCCTTGCGGGTCGTTTACTATTAAGACGAGTCCAAGCCATATGAAAGATTCTACTTTCACCAACTCCACGAGGCAAGTCTTTATAATTACCACCATCTGGAACCAATGCAATTACATCTTTAACAAATTGTTTATGATTGATGGCGGTGTGATTGTGCAGCTGAATTGCTTCACCTCGCATCTTTTTCTGAAACTCGTTTAAAGGAGCACACATATATGATGATACTTCTTCTCCTAAAGTATCTTCAAGTGAGGGTAAATCGCTTAATGCTTCTTCACATGTTATATAATTTTCAGGAGTAAGATATGGAGCAGGAAATGTATAAGAGATTTGTGAATTTTTTAGTCCAACAAAAACAAGACGCTTCCTTATTTGTGGAACACCATAGTCTGCTGCACATACAATCCTATATGACACATTGTACCCCATTTCAGTAAAACGCTTGATAATTTCATCCCTTACCGCACCCTTGTATAAGTTAGCCATGCCAGGAACATTCTCGATTAAAAACGCTTGTGGTTTATAACGTCGAACGGTTTCAATCATTGCGAGATATAACTTGTTTCGTTTATCGTCAAAATTTCGAGGACCAGTAAGACTAAATCCTTGGCATGGTGGACCACCAATAATCACATCTAACGTTCTCCCATTCAACAACTCGTCAATCTTGTTAAATGATTCTTTTTGTGATAGATCAAGACGAACCCCTTCCGCACCCTCGTGATTTAGATTAAATGTATTCAAGGCACTTTGTTCAAAATCCACGCCTATTAAGATGTTGTAGCCAGCCTCCTCAAATCCTTTTGAGAGGCCACCACATCCACAAAATAAATCAAGGACATTGAAATTTCTCTGTGCCATAATATAAATTTGAAACTCCCACATAGAGCTGACAGGAGACCAATCCTTGGCAACTACGTGAGAGTTCTTAATATGTCGTATATAAGTTTTACTTACGTTGGGTGGTCGGTTTGTCAGCACAAGTACTTAGATTGCAAAATTACTAAAAATTTTTGACATTCAGGCTTTGGAAACCAACTATTTCTTTAAGTTAAACCGCTCAATTATAAATGAATCTGAAACACAATCAGATACATTAATAATCCTCAATCGCTTTGATGAATGGTTGGTTATACTCTTCAAAGCTGCGAAGGAGGAATTTCGCAATAGTGAGACTATCATCCACACCATACTCAAGACCGGCACAAAAGGACAGTATCTCAATCATTCGTAGGATAAAGTGCCTTATCAAAATAATTTTACTGATTTTGTTGCTCTTTTTAATTCTCCCAAAATACTTGGATATTCCTCATTTTACCTTTGTGATGTCGAAAGAAACAAAGGAGGATAACAGAAAAAATTTCAGAAAGAATCAAAAATCTGAAGTGAAAAGGAAACTCTTTGTTATCTTTATAATGTAAACAAAATTTTATAAACTTAAAAACATTTATACAAATGAAGAAAATCAACCAACAGACCTCTGATCTCAAAAGTGAAAATCAGGTAATCAACCTGAACAGTGTGGAATCTGAGGAAGAAGTGAAAATCTGTCCTCTGTGTGGAAAACCTTATAAAGGTTGGGGAAACAACCCCTACCCACTGAACGTGGGTAAGGTGTGTGATAAATGTAATTTGAATGTCATCATACCCATGAGAATCATTATGAACAGAAACAAGTCAAATCAAAAAAGTGAAGAAATTTAATTGTCCCAAAATAGTTGGATATTCCCCCAATTATCTTTGTACTGGTGATATGATTGGGTACATTCAGAGAGGAACAAGTAAGGTGGACTTTGAGGATTAATAAGATTGTAGAACCATAAGGGAAGGATGGGGATTCATCCCCATCCTTCAAAAATTAACAATAGAAACTTTAATAGATATGGAAACGCCCCCAAAGTATAAACAATACCTCAATCAAGGTATTTGTGATGAACAAATGTTGTCTGATGTAATTTACTCATACAACAAACGTGCGAAGAACCACAGAGACAAAAGTAATGAGTATAGAAAGTGTAGATATGACAAATATGATAATGAGGGTAAATCGTTAGAAAAGATGGAAACTTATTATGGGAAGAAAGACAAACTTCTCAAACTATTTCCAGACAAAATTCTGTGTATTCACAAACACGCAATAAAAAAGAGAAGAAGAGTATATGACTATCAGAAAGAATATAAAACTATTACTGATTATGTCTATTCCAATTTTTACTATGATTGGGATAAAGATGACTATGTAAGGTTTGTTGATATTGAGGAAGATGTTGTGAATTATTACCTGTATTTTCATGTTGGAGACAAAACATTCCATTCTCCCATAAAGATGGATATAAATAAGTTTATCAGGAATAATGGATTTCAACAATTGAAGATAATTGATTTACCAGAAGATTTCTATACACAAGGTAAAAATACCAACTCCTTGTTATCAGTACAATTTTGTGATAAGGTTTATGAAAGGTTTATTTCACAGGCTGGATAATTTTAGTAAATACACCCATCCCAAAGTTGCCCAGAAAGATTGTATAACTTTCTGGGTGTTTTATTATATTCCATTGTTGACTTATAGCCTACATTCCTCTTTCATGCAGAAGATGATACTCTTCTTCTATGAGGAATATGCGACCAGGATAATTGTATATATAAAAATGGCTATCCACTTAAGTCATACGGTTTTATATCGTTCCAATCTGTTATGAACAGTGCTACCCACTTACGACCCACTACTCAATTATTCGTTTTTATATACTGTATATCAATCACTTACATAACTACGGGACAACTTCGACGAAGAAGAATACTAATCGCACAGTAAACAACAATTAAAAAAAATACAAGCGGTGCAGAAATCCCACGATTTCCCACCGCTTTTTCCATACCCACTAACCGCCACATCCCCAGTAATCTACGCCACCCACTATACAATTTGTGGCAAATCCATTATACAATTTGAGGGCGTTTTACTATACAATTTGTGGATATCTTATTGTACAATTTGTGGATTTTTGCGGTTCCTTCTCGTCGGGTTTGTTTGGTGATGGGTGGGATGAATATGAAACCACCAAATCTTTGAACTGCCATTTAAAACACAAAAAATTAAAATAGATTGCTCATATTCAGATAAAAAGCACTATATTTGTTTCCGAAATTTGTCACAAGTGACACTTTTTGGAAATATATGATTGTAAACAGATTCATCTTAGACCGAGAATACTAATTGCACAGTAAACAACAATTAAAAAAATACAAGCGGTGCAGAAATTCCACGATTTCCCACCGCTTTTTTTATCCCCACTAACCACCACATCCCCAGCCATCTACGTCACCCACTATACAATTTGTGGCAAATCTATTATACAATTTGAGGGCGTTTTACTATACAATTTGTGGATTTGTGCGGCCCCTTCTCGTCGGACTTGTCAGACCTGTCAGACTTGTCGGACGATTCGGACTGGTTGGGGTGGGTGATTGGAAGGGTGGGGGAAAATAAAAAAAAGACTGGAAATCTGATGATTTTCAGTCTTTTGGGGTGCCCAAGAAAGGACTCGAACCTTCACGCCTTGCGGCACACGCACCTGAAACGTGCGCGTCTACCATTCCGCCACTTGGGCATTTTGCGAATGCAAAGTTAGCAATATTTTTTTAATTAGCAACTAAGAATTGGCAAAATCGTGCGTTTTTTAAGCCGTCACTGCTTGAAAGTGCTGAATGTGTGGGGTGGGGCGTGGTGGTTTTTTGTGGCATATTTGATTATGTGCTTTTCTTTCGGTAAATTTGCAGATGAAAAATCAATATTAAATCAGCAATTATGAGAAAATCATTATTCCTAATTCTTGGACTCGCATTGGCGGTGATGGTCAATGCTGGCACACGTGAAGACTTTAAGGCTAATTACAAGCAAGCAGCCAACAATTATTATGCCTATCCCGACCAGAATCTGCCAGCGCTTACCGCTGCGCCAGAGGGATATACGCCATTCTATATCGACCATTATGGCCGTCACGGCAGCCGTTGGCTCATCGACCCAAAGCAGTACAGTTCCACCGTTGCCATCCTCTCGAAAGCCGACTCTGTGGGCAAACTCTCGGCTCGTGGCAAGGCCGCTTTGGCTACCCTCAAAGAGGTGGACGCTGCGTCGTACAAGCGTTTGGGCGAACTGAGCGACATCGGTGCAGAGCAGCACCAGCGCATTGCCACTCGCATGTATAAGAACTATCCTGAAGTGTTTGCCGGCGATGCTGCCGTAGATGCGCGTTCCACAGTTGTGATTCGTTGCATTCTCTCGATGCAAAACGCTGTGACCACCCTCATGGGCTTCAATCCACAACTCCGCATCACCACCGATGCATCGGAGCACGATATGTACTTCATGAACTACGACGACCCTGTGGCAAAACGCTTGCGCAGCACTGCGTATAAGACTCAAGAAAAGGCGTTGAAGGATAAATATCTCCAACCAAAGCGATTGTTCCGCACCCTGTTCACCGATAGCAAGTGGGCGATGGCGAATGTGAAAAAGCCACAGAAGTTTATGCTCGACCTCTTTGATGTGGTGGGCAACATGCAGAGCCATCACCAATTTGAGAATGTGGACCTCTACAACCTTTTCAGCGAAGAAGACCGTTTGAAAGTTTGGGAGTATAACAATATCCGCTGGTATTTCTGGGCTGGTTCCACTCCACTTACCAAAAACCGTATGCCATACATGGAGGCCAACCTTCTGCGCAACTTCATCACCACTGCCGACAAGGCGATTTTGGATGGCAAAAACTGCGCAACCCTCCGTTTCGGCCACGAGAGCGTGGTGCTTCCACTAGTGTGCCTGATGGGACTTAACAATATGGACTACAGCACTGCAGACCTCGCGTCGCTGACCGACAAGTGGCAGAGTTACAAGGTGTTCCCGATGGCTGCCAACGTGCAATGGATTTTCTTCCGCAAGGCAGGCGCGCCAATCCTCGTGAAATTCTTGCTCAACGAGCACGAAGCCACCCTCCCCGAAGCTGTGAAGCCAGTGTCTGGCCCATACTACAAGTGGGACGATGTGAAAGCCTACTTCGAACAAAAGCTCGCCGACGAGCCACAAGTGGAAATTCCCGAAAAATAGCCCATCTATCCACAGGTGATAACCGACTGATATAGATACACATAAACAAAAACACCATCAAAGGGACGGTTCTTTTGATGGTGTTTTTTTGTCTATATGGCTAAGATGAGGTGAATGGATGTTTTTTTGGGAGAGGGAGAAGGGGAAGGTGGGGTTTTTGGGGTGGTTACGTAGAATTAACAAAGGTTATATATCTGTTAGGATTTATTTTTGTACTTTTGTTGTTTAGATAATGTGAAGCTGTTTTGGCTTTGTTTTTGAATGAGTTGAAAACCGCTGCTGGCGTGAATTTTAATGTTCAAAAGCACAATCATCGTAGGGACATGCCTTTGGCATGTTGATGATGTGCAAAGATTGTTGCTGGCGTGGCACATGCCAAGGCATGTCCCTACGTTTTTTTCAATTTATTTGGGAATGATTTTGCCTGGGGCTTCTAAATGTTTTTTTTGTGCTATGAAGAAGATTTTGACTGTGATGGTGGCTGCTTTTGTTTGCCTTGCGGCTTTTGCACAGGGCCACGCCACCTATAAGGTAAAGGAACACGACTTTGGCTACATCAAGGAGGCTAAAGGGGCGGTGTCGCATACGTTTGAACTTAAAAACACTGGCGACAAGCCTTTGGTGATTATGCAGGTGGTGACTTCGTGTGGCTGCACTCGTCCCGAATTTCCCACCAAGCCCATCAAACCGGGCAAAACGGCAAAAATCAAGGTCACATTCAATCCTGCAGGGCGTTCGGGTGCCTTTATGAAACCTGTAAAGGTGAAAACCAGTGGCGATGAAGGTCGCACCACGCTGACCATTCGTGGCACGATTATTCCAAGAAAATGACGACGCTGAAGCGAAATATGATGCTGTGGGCACTGTGCCTCGTTAGCCTTGCGGCTGTGGCGCAGAGTGTGCCGTCGTGGCTGGAGACCACCCACGATTTCGGCAAGTTTCGCGACGAGCTGAAATCGGTAAGCACCACCATGCGAGTGGTGAACCGTGGCGATTCGGCTTTGGTGATTACGCGTGTGCAGTCGAATTGCGGTTGCACCGTGGCAGAATACACCCGCCAAGCCATTGAGCCGGGCGACACCGACAGCGTGCAAGTCACCTACAGCACACGCGACATACCGGGACCGTTTGAGAAAAAGGTGTATGTATATACCAACGGCAAGCCTCGTAAATCCACGCTCACTGTGAAGGGCAGCGTGATAGGTTCAGCCGAAACCGTGGCTGAGCGTTATCCATTCGGTTTCGGCCCTATTCGCCTGAACTCCGCCAGTATGCCACTGGGCGAGGTGTTCAGGGGCAATTCACGCAACGCCTACATCAGCGGCTACAACACATCGAGCGACACGATGCTCGTGCACGCCGCCATCAACTCGAAATACATTTCTTGCAACGTGCTCCCCGACACCATTGAGCCGGGCGGCATATTTATCGTGTCGGTGCATTGTTCATCGGCTGGCGCGCCGCAGTGGGGATTCAACGCCGACACGGTGAAGATGACGGCGCACTCGCTTCACGGCACCGAGCAATACGAAGGCAAATTCAACGTGATGATCCAAGTGAAGGAGAACTTCTCACGCATGACCGAAAAGCAGCGCCGCAATGCGCCTGTGATTGAGGTTTCGACCGAAAAGGTGGACTTTGAGGTGTGTGCCCCCAACGAGCCCGTGACCCGCACATTCACCATCACCAACCGTGGTAAAGATGTGCTCCGCCTGCGCAGGCTGTTTGTGCCGGAAGGGGAGGGCATCACCGCCACCAGCGACCGCGACGAGTTGAAGAAAGGGCAGTCGGCTACCGTGAGCGTGACGCTCGACACATCGGCGCGCGCCAATAGCGTGGTGAACACCCTGCTCACCATCATTGCCAACGACCCCTACACCCCACAGACGCAACTGCGCCTGGTGGGCATTGTGAAATAAGAAAAAACAATAAAAAAGATAAGAAGACATGAGTAACAATCAGCAAAACGATGGCCACCATCAAATTGAGCATCCCGAAAACGATGCGCAATACACAGGACTGCAAGTGAATGCTGGCATTGAAATGCCGCCAATGAACAACCCCTACATGAAGCGTCGCAAAAAGCGTCCGCAACTGTCGGTTGCCGATTATGTGGAAGGCATTCGCAAGGGCAACCTCTCGGTGCTGGGTCAGGCTGTCACTTTGGTGGAGAGTCTGGTGCCAGAGCATCAAGTGATTGCTCAGGAAGTGATTGAGAAGTGTTTGCCTTACACCGGCAATAGCAAGCGCATCGGCATCACTGGTGTGCCTGGCGCTGGTAAGAGCACATCAATCGATGTGTTTGGCTTGCATGTGCTTGAAAAAGACCCTGCCAACAAGTTGGCGGTGCTGGCTATTGACCCAAGTAGCGAACGCTCAAAAGGCTCAATCCTCGGCGACAAAACGCGTATGGAGAAACTTTCCGTACACCCCAAGGCATTCATTCGTCCTTCACCCTCGGCTGGATCGCTTGGCGGTGTGGCTCGCAAGACGCGCGAAACCATCGTGCTCTGCGAGGCTGCCGGCTACAACAATATCTTTGTCGAGACCGTGGGTGTGGGCCAGAGCGAAACCGCCGTTCACTCGATGGTCGATTTCTTCTTGCTGATTCAACTCGCCGGCACAGGTGATGAATTGCAAGGCATCAAGCGTGGCATTATGGAAATGGCTGATGGCATCTGCATCAACAAGTGCGACGGCGACAACGTGGACCGCGCCAACCTTGCCGCCAACCAGTTCCGCAACGCGCTCCACCTCTTCCCCATGCCACCAAGTGGCGTGACACCACAGGTCACCACCTATTCGGGCTACTATGGCTACAACATCGACAAGGTGTGGGAAATGATTGACGCTTATTTCGAAACTGTGCGCAAGAGCGGCTACTTCGAGGAAAAGCGCCGTCAGCAGGAAAAATATTGGATGTACGAAACCATCAACGAGCATCTGAAGAGCCATTTCTACAACAATCCCGAAATTGAGCGTCTGCTTAAAATCAAGCAGGAAATGGTGCTCGGCAGCAAGCAATCGTCGTTTATCGCCGCATCTGATGTGCTGAAATTCTACTTCGATAGTTTAACCCAAATCGGCCATTAGGCCGTGTAAGGATTTTATAGATTACTTCTTGCGGTCTTTCGGCTTTTATAAGATGCCTTTCGCTTGTTTTTAATTCGTAATAGCTCGCTATCACTCATTAAAAGACAAACAAAATTCATTCTTCTAAAACTCCGAAATACCACAAGCCCTAATGACAGATTAGGTTTTAACCAAGAAATAAATAGTGATATGAAAAGGTTCGTAAGACTGATGATGGTCCTCCTTGTGGCTTGTGTGGTGAGCAGTTGCTCCATCACACGCGAGTTGGAGCAAAACGCTTCGCCCATCGCATTCACGGAGGTGAACAACTATTTTGTGAAAAACAACTCAGTGCCACAAAAACTGCTCCGCAAGGTGATCAACACCGAGAGCGAGTTCCGTGCCATTTTCGGTGAGGCGGCGGTGATGGGCAGCAATGGCCAGCCCACGCCCATCAATTTCAAGCGACAGTTTGTGCTGGCGGTGGTGAGCCCCGTTACCGACACCGACACTCAGATGTATCCGCTGAGTGTGCTACAAAACGGCAACGCCATCATTTTCAACTACAAAGTGGACAAGGGCAGCAAAATGTCGTACTCGATTTGCCCATTTGTGGCTGTAGTGCTCGACCGTCCTGCCACCAATTCCTCTTACGAAATCTATTGGAACGAACGATAATCCCCCGCATAGAAAAAAATATGAAGAAATACACTTACGACTATCCACATCCGGCAGTCACTGCCGACTGCATCGCACTCTCGCCCGAAGGTGGCGAAATGCACGTGCTGCTGGTGCAACGCAAGAATGAACCGTTTAAGGGACATTGGGCTTTCCCCGGCGGATTTATGAAAATCGACGAGGACGCGCCAGCCGCCGCAAGGCGTGAACTCCGAGAGGAGACTGGCATCGCGGCAGGCCAACTGATGCAAATCGGAGCCTACACTCGCCCCGACCGCGACCCACGCGAGCGCGTTATCTCCATCGCCTTTGCGGCGTATTTCGACAAGCGACCAGCCGTCACCGCGGCCGACGACGCGGCTGAGGCACGCTGGTTCCCCGTTAACGCACTCCCCCCATTGGCGTTCGACCACGCAGAAATGCTCCGCGACGTGCAAGAACTCATCAATCCCACATAACCGATTTGGATTAAATAGAGGCTGCCCTTGCTGGTGAAGCAAGGGCAGCCTTCATTTTTTTATGCTATGAAAAACTGTTTGGGTTAGTGGAAAAATTGACTCAGTGGATAGATACTGGGGGGCACTGAAACAAAAAACATAAAAAACAGCCTTTTGTCGATGCCAGTGCTTCGCACCTGTCGTTAGTGCTGTGGCATATCTGATTTCAAGCAAACCACATAAACCACAAACCAAAGGGACGGTTCTTTTGGTTTGTATACGCCAAAGGCATACCAAAAGAACCGTCCCTTTGGTTTGCTCGTTAAACCAGGGTGGTGTTTCACCCCTGTGGTTTAACCAGATTGGTAAAATGACAATGCGGTTTTTAAACCGGATTCGTAAAATAAGAATGTGGTTTCCAAAACCAGTACCCGATTTTAGGGCAGCGGTTTTAACCAATGTCGCATTTTGCGACGATGTGTTTGGATGCATACTTTTAGTGATGATAAAGCCTAACAAAATACCTATTTTATCTTTGTATTCTACAGATTATTAACGCATTATATTTGATTAATTCGCAGAAAATCGCTATCTTTGCATATAAGATTTGAAGTTCAACTTAATACAAAACTCACTATGGAAGATTTGCTTTTGACCGTTCTTTTCTTCATCGCTCTTCGTGCTCTTTTGAAGGGCTTCTTTGGTGGTAAGTCAACGTACACCCCAGACAAGTAACCTGACTTAACTCATCCCATAATAACAAAGGTTGACGGCTCCATCAGTGTAGTCGCCAGCCTTTATTGTTTCTGCATGAATACACTTCCCTTTCATCGGATTTTCCAAAAACAGAAACAGTCCTGAGCATTCAAATCATATCCGTAATTCACGGAGCAGGTGCTTGATGCTTAAATTTGTCGGGTATGTCAAGGGTTTAGCAAATTGCGATACCCTCCAATATAGTCGGTGAATTACGAAAAATGACTCAATTATCCACGTCAAACCAGAGAGACGATTTGACTCGTGGTAAGACCGTATAAAACATCTGGACATCCAAAGGATGTGTTTTCAAAACACCCCCTAATTGTTGTAAACAGAACCAGATATTTGCCAATTCTTCATCTCAATTGAACTAAAAAGCAAAGAAAAAGACGGTTCTTTGTCATATTTTTGTTTATTTCTGCACGTTTTACAAGAAATTTTGGTACTTTTGCTCCATATTAAAAATTGGTAAAATGGCAAATAACGACCTCAATAGATTGAAAGTAGTGCTTGTTGAGCAGCATAAGACTGCGAAATGGTTGGCTGAACAGATGGAAAAAGATCCTACAACCATCAGTAAGTGGTGTACTAATAAAGCACAGCCATCGTTAGAGACAATCAAAAAGATTGCTGAAATTCTACAGGTCAAGATGAGCGACCTTGTAAGCAATGAACAACCTTAAAGCAAAGATCAAATGGCAGACAACAAGATAAACATACGCAAACCGGAAGCTGATCTTTGGGAGTCGGCTGACTTGCTTCGTGCAGGTAGTAAATTGACATCGAGCCAATACTGTATGGCAATGTATTGAATACATGTGAGAACTAGGATTGCAGAGTGAGTACCACGAACGCACCCAAGAACAGATTGGCAAGGAAAGCAGCTGCACTTATCATCATCAGTTTAAGGAGGATTTACCTTTTACATTCACGAATATTCCCCTCTTTGCCTATATGATAGGCGGTTGGGCAAGAAATATCAGTGACCATAATCCATAGAAAATAGTGATATAACAATTATGCTACAGGCATTACTACATAAGAAACTGAAGGATTCTTTTGAGAACCCACATTTCAGACCATCCGAGGATTCGCTGACATCTTCGGTGGTGGGATTGATGCAGTATCTGCCAGATGACATCTTTTGGGATTTGTTGCGTAGTTCTTGTGGCAGGTCTTCAAACTTGCCGGAGTCAGTTGGTGCTATCATATCTGTAAATTTCTGGGATAGATGGGATGCCACCGATACCTGGAACACCACTCTCGTGGAACCTGATGTGTGGATTGACACTAAGGACTACTATATCATTGTCGAAGCAAAGAAATATGATGCTTCGGGTATGCAGCATGATGATCAATGGGAAAATGAAATTAAGGCTCTACTAAATGAAAATGACGGGAAGCTTGATAAAGAGCTTATCTTTATAGCGCTGGGCGGTAATGAATCCCTTCTTGATAGCACATGTATTGTTGATGGCATTGAGTACCCAATCCACACAGCAAGTTGGTTCAATATGCTTCATGCCGTTGATAAACTCAAAATGTCATTAGAAGAAGGACACATTCATAGGCTTTTGACAGACATCATACATGCCTTTACCATTCATGGATTCTTCAACATCACATGGCTTCACACTCTAAAGCCTATCAATTTGAACGCACAGTCAGCATCATGGATAACAGATACACTTGAATTTGACAATCATATAATGTTCAGAGGATTATACAGACCTCAGAACAGAATTAAATATACCAATATACCATTATGGAAAAAGTAAATGAACTGAAAGAAGCTCTCTGCGATGTTCGCAAGGCTCATAGACTTATATACTCATATCAGGCAAGAATGCTTGATCTTGTTCGTTTTATCTCGGCAAAGCTTGACCTCGGTGGGAACCTGCAAGGTACTAAGTATTACTCAAATGACATTTGGAAACCCAGAAAAGATGCCTATCTAAACATGCCAGATGGAATGTGGGCATGGGATTTCCTCTATTCATACGTCTTTGAATACTACCTTGGCGAACTTGCTTTAGATGATGGATCAAATATTGCAATTAGTATTATTCAATATTCAGATACAGGATATTTTGAGAACTCTGGTAACTCCAGGGTAAATATAAATACGTTCGCTTCTGAGGAAGAATCAGGTTCAAAACTGCTTTTCCTCATAGAAATGGCTCCGAAAAAGAAAGATTGGGTTTGGGATGTTGAGGACATTGTCAACAACAAAGAGTACGCATCCATCAACCATACTAAAACTGTGCTTAAAAAGAAAGGCTGTGTCCAGGGATTGTATTCATTCCCTATAGAGCGATTCATCGATGAAAATTCAACCCTCGAAGCACTACAAGAGTTCCTTGATTTCTGCAAGGAAAACGATATTGCAGGGCTCGAAATGGTGTAAATTCATGATTTTTTCACGGCTCTTTCATTTAAGATAAAAGTAGAGACATAGTATCCCTTACCCGGTTCATTACGAATCAGGGCAATTTGACAATGCTGTATATCAGAAAGTTACTCTTCTGTCAAAAATCTAAAATTCATCATTTTTGGTATAGGAAACGCAAAAGTCTGGTAAAACTCATAGATACATATCTCATAAGTTCAGCCATGCCCTTTTTCTTGTCAGACCTTTTTTTCCGGAGTCTTTTCCATATCGAGAACACGGAATGGACTATTCTTTGTATGGAGTCAAGATTGCGGGCAGCTTTTGGCGACTTGCGTTTTATCCTGTCTTGCAGCAAATTGAAATCCTGTGCCCAATGCATGCTTTCTATCGACCAATGGTTTCGCACCAATGAACCCAATGCCGGGGTGCTCGTTGGCAGACTGCTCACATACAGCCTCTTTTCAGAGGCATGTGCGCCAGATTTCTTCCTTACCGTTTCGGATTCATATTCTATAATCGTCATGTTCCCTCCCCACTTTTCCTTGTCGGCTATGATGTCAAGACCGTCAAAGACACGATAGGTTCGGGTCTCTATTCTGCCATGGCCAAATTCCGGCCCCTCTGTGTAAGAATATGCCGGAGCGCACTCTTTGATCCTGTCTTCCACGCCATAACGCAGAGATGGTTGATTTGCTTTCAGTTCTATCAGAAAATCACCCCCATTCTCTCTGATTCTGTCAATGATATTCTTCTGCATAGACATGGCGTCTGCTGTGACTATCTTTCCTGATATGTTGATCTTGTCGATAAGTCGCGGTATTGCCTTTATCTCATTACTTTTCTCGCTGCAGGCTTCGGTAGCCAATGTGATTCCCGTGTTGTAGGAATAGGCTGATACAATATCCAGACTACGCCCGTTGTCCAACACGGTGCCGCGCTTGGCTTTGCCATCCACGCAGATTATCTCCTTGCCGCTATCGTTTTTGAGCAGTTCACCGTGAAAGATTTCTACAAACCGCTGCATCCTGTCTGCCATGGTCAGATCGTCAATGCCGTTATCCACACGGCAAAGAGTTGCTTCGGAAGGGACACCGTTCCTTAGCATACCCATTTTGCGGAATTTACCAAGATTGTATTTGCCGAACTCCATTATCTGGGCACGTCCAACGCACCCCGACGCACGTCCAAGTATTATCAGCATGATGATGTCATCAAGTCGGTGGCGAATATTTCCTTTGCCTGACCTTCTAAAATCAGGGATGGAGGAGGAAAATTCCTTCAGTCTATACAAAATACTACCTCGTGATCCGAATTTATTTACTACTTTTGTAATCTGATTGTGTGCATCCGCTTCAATCGAAAGAAATTGGTCGAGTGGCTTGATTTCATTCATAACTTTTTGATTATCAACTATAAAGTTACAAAAAATCTGCCATTCGACCTATTTATTTAAGCACTTATTTCGCTGAAAATCAAAGAAATACGTATCATCGGAAACATATTCGTCAATCATCGAATCGCCACATGAATTATGAACCGTGCGGGCAAAAAGTGCCCTCACCATACAAGGAAACAATCGCTATAAAATAACAACATTTTTAAGTGAGCAACGAAATCTTAAATGAAAGAGCCGTGATCATTTCCATTTTTTTTGCCCCCATTTGCACGGTTTTGGGAAAAGATTTTGTAACTTTATTGGCTGTAATTAGATACATGAAAACAAACAATTAACGAAGGTATGGATAAGGATTTGACAAAAGGCAAAGGAATGACCGTAGGAGAAACACAAATCGGGACTGTGCACAGCCGTGGAATTTTCAACCTTGGAGAAATGCCAATGGCGCTGCTCGATGAGGCGTGGCACAGGTATCACCCTTACACAATGACGAAGAACCACCGCAACATGCTCTCCACAATAAGAAAAGTCGCGAATTCGGACTGCACACAGCAGATTCGGGAAGTGAAGCAAGCGATAACCAGCACATATCTCATTCCGAAGGAGCACTTCGTAATTTTGGAGGGCGAACATGGATTGTGCGCCGCAATTCTTGTGGCGATGACCGACGACAATGCCGCTATTATTGAGCACGAAATGGAGGGGCAGGGGTTTCGCATCGCATTGCCGACCGACATGATTTGCATGGACGACAGCCAACAGCGGCGATGGGTGGAAATGCGCTTTGCGCCAGCAGTCCCCGACGATGTGACATTTGAGTTGAAACTCAAATACAGCACCGTGTATTGCCTCGTGCCATCGGAACTTGAGGCGAGCGTCGAGAAGCACGGAATACCTGCGCCCATCAGCATCATAAGGGACGATGTCACAATGGAGGAAATACAAGAATTTGCAAACCATCAGCCACAGCCCCCGCACCGCCAGCCCCTCGCAAGTGAATACACGCTATTCGCCATCGACCTCTCAAAAATAGACCGCACAATCAGATTCCACGGCAGCATCCACGCCCCCAAACCTCTCCACACCACCACCCCAATCCCACCCACCGCCCTCACCAAAATCAAAGGAAATGATATACATGTTGTCCCTGTGGTTATTTAGTAATGATTGAAAAAAAATCCCGTAGGGATTTGATGTGCGTAGGCAGGTATGCAGCGAAGGTTATGC
>OGPL01000328.1_pt1 | contig 51793 bp, 50 predicted proteins | sample 1552901 | NCBI WGS metagenome assembly OGPL01 (sample SAMEA2580244, study PRJEB22360) | human gut metagenome | biome: human gut; feature: human-associated habitat; material: faeces | place: Denmark | collected 2008/2010 | reverse complement strand
CTGACGAAAAATCCATTCGCCAGCCGACCACCTCATTTGTGCGGTGTTACCTAAAATTTTTTCTGCTTATCCCATTTTGCCCTTCTCATGCAGTATCATATAGTGAAGGGAGGCTTTTTTGTGAGCGACCCAAAAGAAAAGGAGGTTCAAGCCATCCTGCAAGCGATTGATTACGGTCATCTGCCGCCGCGCGAGACGCAGCGCCGCCTGTTGAACATCATTCAGGCGGAAGCCGCCCGAACGGATGCGCCGACAGATGAAACGAAAATCCACACCTGCATGGATTTGCTGGAACGTCTGCAAGGTGAACAGAAGCCGATTGCCCCCGCGCGCGTGGATGCCCTCCGGCAGCACATTGCGGCAGCACATCAGAAAAACGAAAGAAAGCGTCAAAAGCGGAAGAAAATCATGGCCGCAGCGGCTTGCAGTGCCGCGGCGATTGCTGTCGCCTTTGCCGTATCGCATCCGCTGCTGTGGTATGAAAACTGGACAACCGCCGATGAACAGCAGCACTTCGTGACGAGCCACGAAATCGCCATCGAAATGCTGGAAACTGCCGTCGCTGACCCCACGCTGCCAAGCGGCGATACTGTTGAGGTACAGAGTATCGCAGCGCTTGATGCGCTGATTGGCAGGAAAACCGGCATCCCGGAAATGGTGAACGGTCAATGGGAGCTTCAGCACCGCTATGTGAATTTCACGCGAAGTGGCATCAGTATTTCGCTGATGTATGTCAATGCGGCGGACGCACAGCAGACGATCGTCGGTGTAATCAATCTGATTTCCAATCCGCAGTATATGATGCTTTCATTCGAGCAGTCGTATGAAGGAACGATTCAACAGTTCGATGGACTGAATTTCTACATCACGGAAAACATCAACAAGCCCGTCGCTTTATGGCAGGGTGACGACAAACTTCTGCTGTTTTCCGGCAGAACGTCGCAGGAAGAGGTAACTTCTCTCCTGCGCACAATCATTAGAGAGATAGGAGAATAAATGATGCATATGCTTCGCCGTATTTTCGCTGTGCTGCTTGTTCTTGCGGCACTTTTGAGCTGTGCATTCGCAGACGATTCCGTAGAACCGTGTGCGGATGTCACTTTCCTGTCCGCCACTTGTTCGCTCGGCATGGACAAAGTTGCCACTTTTACTCTGATGACGGATATCCTTGCCGGCCGCATTGTCGTCACCAACGCATGGCTGGAACAGCAGTCGAACGGACGCTGGGTTTATGTGAAAACGCTGGCTGTTCCGGCGACAATCGCCACGAACACCATTTCGTACTCTGCGACCCTCTCCTATTCCAGCGCGATTACGACCAGAGGCACGTTCCGAATCGGCTTCACTGCGGATGCGGATGGCCATCAAATCACCCGCTATTTACAGCCGCCGTTTCATCTGATACTATTTTCAGATTCACCTGCACTTTTTCCGTTCTGGCATCCGGCAGCTTCATTTAGTGCAGCGCTGCTGCGCGGCATTCCGCTCCCGTTCACCAGAACGAAAAATTCGCGGCGCATTCCTAACCCAAAATAGTACGACAAGCAAAAGCTGCAAGTCCCTGCCCGCATCAAACAGCGCGGCAGGGCTTTTTTGATTGCCTTTCGACTATCCACGCGGGAAAAACGATGTGATTTCCAATTTTCGTGCATGAAAACGCAGGAAGTGCACAAAATGTTTTTCGGACACCGAAATCATGGGGAACACCGCACAGCCGCAGATGGCGGAAAAGACATCGCCAGACGCGCCGCCGAATTGTGCGGTGGTGCCCATGCACTTTCCCGAACAGATTTTGAAGGAGGCTGACCATCATGCGAGCAACCGGTATTGTTCGCCGCATCGACGAGCTGGGGCGTGTTGTCATTCCCAAGGAAATCCGCAGGACGCTGCGGATTCGCGAAGGCGACCCGCTGGAAATCTACACCGACCGCGACGGCGAGGTGATTCTCAAGAAGTATTCCCCGATTGGCGAAATGTCATCCTTTGCCAAGGACTACACGGAAAGCCTGTTCCGTTCGCTGGGGCATATTGCCGTGATTGTGGACCGCGATCAGGTGGTGGCGGCGAGCGGTCTGCCGCGCAAGGAGCTGGGCGACAAGCCGATCTCCCGCGCGCTGGAGACTGCCATTGCCAGCCGACAGACCGTTGCCCTGAATCAGCAGAGCGGTGGAAGGATGGTGGCAGTGACGACGGAGGAAGATCAGAACCCGAACTACACGGCGCAGGTCATCAGCCCGATTATTGCCGACGGCGAAGCGATTGGCGCGGTGCTGCTCATGAGCCGCGACAACGGCGTCAAAATGGGCGATACAGAGTTGAAGGTGGCGGAAACGGCAGCGGGCATCGTCGGGCGGCAGATGGAACAGTAAACAAATCGGGAAGCGCGCGCTTCCCTTTTTTGCGTTTTTGCTTGATTCAGAGGGCATTCTGGCGTATAATGGAGTACGGTATTTTCATCACGGAAAGGATGCAGCCAATGGCAAGCAAATCCAAGTCGATTATCGGCGGCATGACCGTGCTGGGCATTGCAGGCATTATCTGCAAGCTCGTCGGCGTGCTGTTCTCCATCCCCCTGACGTACGTTATCGGGGCGCAGGGTCAGGGCATCTACAATGCGGTTTTCCCGACCTACAACCTTCTGCTGACAATCTCATCCGCCGGGCTGCCCGTCGCGGTCAGCCGAATGGTATCCTCCGCGCTGGCGAAGGATGACCCGCACAGTGCCAAGCACGTTTTCCGTGTCGCACTGCTGCTGCTGACGACTTTAGGATGCCTTGCGGCCATCATCATGCTGGCGGGCAGCGGAATGCTGGCGGCGCGCGTGAATCAGCCGGACAGCAAAATCGGCTTTCAGGTGATTGCACCATGCGTGGCGGTTGTGTGCATGATGTCGGCGTTCCGCGGCTTTATACAGGGACAGCAGGACATGGTGCCGACCGCCATCAGCCAGCTGATTGAGCAGGTCGGCAAGGTGTTTCTGGCGCTGCCGATGGCGTATATTGGCAACCAAATGGGCGGCGTGGCGATGGGCGCGGCAGGCGCACTGCTTGGCACAACCATCGTCGAAGGGATTGCCCTGCTGTACATGATTCTGCTTTACTTCCGCCGCCGAAGCCGCTTCGACGCGATTCCGCAGCTTGCGCCGGAGCAGAATGCTTCCACCAAGCGCATTGCCGAACAGTTGATGGTGATTGCCATCCCGATTACAATTGGCTCGTGCATCGTGCCGCTTTCGCAGTTCATCGACTCGGCGATGCTTGTCAACCGCTGCGTCGTCTCCGGTCTGACGCATGATACCGCTGTGGAGACGTACGGCGTGTTCAGCGGCATGGTCATCCGCCTGATTAACATTCCCACGGCGCTGTCACTGGCGGTCAGCATGTCGCTCGTTCCGGCAATTTCCTCCGCGTGGGCTGTGCAGGATATGGACGCGGTGCAGCGGCAGACGAATCTCGGCCTGCGCTTTGCGTTCCTGATCGGGCTGCCCTGCTCGGTCGGCATGAGCGTGCTCAGCGAGCAGATTTTCCGCTTCTTCTATCAGGGGTCGCTGAGCGAAGAGAACATCATGACCGGCAGCACGCTGCTGATGGTTTCCAGCCTGACGGTGGTGCTGTTCACGGTCGTGCAGGCGACGAGCAGCATCCTCCAAGGCGTTCGGAAGCAGCGGATTCCCATGTACACGCTGGTTGCGGGCGTCGTGTGCAAAATTGCGCTGAACTACACGCTGGTGGGTATTCCGGGCTTCAACATCCACGGCGCGCCGATTTCGTCGCTGGTGTGTTACACGGTATCGCTCGTCCCGAACCTCTATTACGTCATGAAGTATACCGGCACGAAGTTCAATTGGCTCGACTGGCTGGTGCGTCCGGGCATTGCGACGCTGGCGATGGGCACGGTCGTCTGTCTGATGACACGCATCCTGCCGTTCAGCCGTCTGCTGACGATTGTGGAGGTAGCGGTCGGCGTTGCGGTGTTCGTAGTCACGGCGATTTGGACGAAAGCACTCACCAAGGAGGACTTGAACGCCTTCCGCCGGAAGCGGAAATAAGAAGTGAGGAAAGAAGCATGAAGCAGAACATCACCGTTGTGTCGCTGGGGCCGGGCGATCCGGAACTGCTGACGGCGCAGTCCATGAACGCGATGAAAAAGGCGAAGCGGCTGATTTTCCGCACGGCGCAGCACCCGGTCTGTGCGGCGCTGACGGAAGCGGGCGTCCAAAGTACGTCGCTGGATGATTACTACGACCGCTATGAGGATTTCGACGAGATGCACCGTGACATGGCAAAGGCGCTGTGGACGGAAGCGGAGCATCACGCGGTTGTCTTTGCCGTGCTGGATGCCGGAACAGATGGCGCGGTGCGGGAGCTTCGGGCACAGCAGCCGCAGGACGCGGTCTTGCGCATTCTGCCGGGCGTAACGCTGGCAGATGCGTGCATTGCGCAGCTGCCAGGGAATCTCGCCCCCATTGGTGCGCTGCGAACGATTCCCGCAGAGGATGCCGTGACCGCCGCCGCTGATCCGACAACGCCGCTGCTGATTACGGAAATCTGGAATCGCTCACTGGCATGTGACCTGAAACTGCGCCTGTGCGATATTTACGGCGACGAGCTGCCGACGGTGCTGTTCCCATCCACCGTCAAGACGAACCGTAAGCCGCAAAACATCCAGCTTTGGGAGATGGACCGCCTGCACACCTATGACCACACGGTCTGCCTGTATCTGCCCGCCGTTCCGCTTCAGCAGCGCACCCGGTACAGCTTTCAGGACTTGCAGCACATCATGCACCAGGTGCGCCGCCAGTGCCCGTGGGATCGCGAACAGACGCATCAGACCCTCCGCCGCTATCTGATTGAGGAAGCGTACGAGGCAGTCGGCGCGGTCGATGAGGGCGATATGGATCATCTGGCGGATGAGCTTGGTGACGTGCTGCTGCAGGTGGCGTTTCATGCAGACATTGCAGAGTCGGCATATGAATTCACGATGCAGGACATTACGACCGCCATCGTCCACAAAATGCTCTACCGCCACGCGCACATCTTCGGCAATGTTCACTGCGACACGCCGGAGGAGGTCGCGGACAGCTGGGAAAAACTCAAGAAAGCCGAAAAGGGGCTTATGTCGCAGGGCAGTGTGCTGGCGGACGTGAGCAAGAGTCTTCCAGCGCTCATGCGGGCGGAGAAGGTGCAGAAGAAAGCGGCGCAGGTCGGCTTTGACTGGGATACGCCGCAGGATGCGCTGCCGAAGGTGCACGAGGAAGCAGACGAGGTGCTGACAGAACTGCAAAACGCGCGCGATCCCGGCGAAGAACTGGGCGATCTGCTGTTCAGCTGCGTCAATGTGGCACGGCTGAGCGGCATTGACCCGGAGCAGGCGCTCAAAAATGCCACCGAAAAGTTCATCAAACGCTTTTCTGCCATGGAAAATCTGATAAAATTGGACGAAAAATCGCTGAAGGACTTGACTTTATCGGAAATGGATGTATACTGGAATCGGGTGAAAGCCGCGCAAAATCGCGCTGTTGAGCCATCTTCCCCCGCAGATTGGAAGCGCTGACCGCGACGCTATGCCGCAGCAGCGTGCTGCCAAGGTTATCCCATTTCATCTATGCGTGAATCGCGCAAACAAGGAGGAATATATTCCATGAATAAGACCGAACTGGTTGCTGCCCTTGCTGAAAAGACCCAGCTCCCCAAGAAGAACGCTGAGCTGGCTCTGAATGCGGTTGTTGAAGTCATCACCGAAAGCCTGTCCAAGGGCGATAAGGTGCAGATTGTTGGTTTTGGCTCTTTCGAGGTGAAGGATCGTCCGGAACGCATTGCCCGCAATCCGCAGAAGCCCGAAGAAGAGATTACCATCCCGGCTTCCAAGGCGCCTGTTTTCAAGGCTGGCAAGTCCCTCAAGGACGCTGTCAATCAGTAATCGTCCTTAATACGATTTTCTGATTCATTTTCGCATCAGACATCGTATAGAAGCCCGCAGGAGCAATCTTGCGGGCTTTTTTCTCAAATACCCGAAACACGGAGGAAATTATGCGTCTTGACAAATATTTGAAGGTGTCCCGCATTATCAAGCGCCGCACGGTGGCGAACGAGGCCTGTTCGGGCGGGCGTGTCACGCTCAACGGCAAGGTCGCCAAACCCGGCGCAGAGGTCAAGCCCGGCGACATCATGACCATCCGCTTCGGCGACCATTTGGGGCGCTACGAAATTCTGGCTGTGCCGGGTACGGTGCGCAAGGAAGGTGCTGCGGAAATCTACCGTGTGCTGGAAGAGGATGCGGCGATGGCGTCCGAACGCGGCGCGGAGGAATAAATCATGTGGGGCGCAATTATTTTGGGCGGCGGCAGCGGGCAGCGCATGGGCGCGAAGTGCAATAAAGTGTTGCTGCCAATCGCCGGAAAAAGCATGATTGTCCGCTCGGTGGAGGCGTTTGTGCCACTGGTGGAGCAGGTGGTTGTTGTCAGCCGCGAAGAGGACATGCCCGTTATGGCGTCTGAATTGGCGCAGAACGGGCTGGACGTTCCGATGGTATCAGGTGGCGCAACACGTCAGGAATCGGTCTGGCGGGGCTTGCAGGCGCTCTCTGGGCAATGCGACGGCGTACTGGTGCATGACGGCGCGCGCTGTCTGGTGACGGCAGACGTTATCCAGCGCTGCATGGCATCGGTGGAAGAATGCGGAACGGGCGTCGCCGCGGTTCCTGTGACGGACACCATCAAGACCGTCAGCGACGCCAATATCGCGCTGGACACGCCGAATCGCACCGCCCTGCGCGCTGTGCAGACCCCGCAGGGTTTTAAGACCGACTTGCTCCGTCAGGCACACGAACAGGCGCAGCGCGACGGCTTCCTCGGCACGGATGATGCGTCGCTGGTGGAACGGCTGGGCGTTCCCGTGCAGCTGACGGAGGGCAGTCGACGCAATATCAAGCTAACGACCCCGGAGGATTTACTGATGGCAGAAGCATTTTTTGCAGAACAGGCGCTGCCGGCGCTTCGAGTTGGGCAAGGCTATGACGTACATCGGCTGGTGGAAGGTCGTCCGCTGATTCTCTGCGGCGTGACCATTCCGCACTCACTTGGGCTGCTGGGGCATTCGGATGCGGATGTGGCGCTGCACGCGCTGATGGATGCCATGCTGGGCGCAATGGCGCTGGGCGACATCGGCAAGCACTTCCCGGACACGGACGAAGCGTACCGCGGCATTTCGTCGATGCTGCTGCTTCGGCACGTTGTTGCGCTGCTGAAGGCGCACCACGCGCGTGTAACGAACTGCGACGTGACCATTGTGGCGCAGAAACCGAAGCTGCTCCCCTACATTCCGCAAATGCGGCAGAATGTGGCGGATGCGCTCGAACTGCCCCTTGCGCGCGTGAACATCAAGGCAACGACGACGGAAAAACTCGGCTTTGAGGGCGAAGAAAAGGGTATCAGCGCACAGGCGGTCTGCATGGTGCAGGGAAACGGCTAAATGAAAACGCCTTTCGGAAGGATGATTTTCCCCCGAAAGGCGCTTTTGTTTGCAGAAAATGCGGCGCATGAAACCAGATGCCTCCGCGCCGCTACCCTTTCGGGCAGGCTTTCGGCCGATGCGGGATGCAGAAAAAAATCCGCATAATAATCAAAATCCAACCATGAACCTTGTGTCGGATAATGAACAACGCAATAACCGTCTGCGGCTGCGCAAACCATAAACCTGTGCCAGCCGCGCTTGCTAAAAAAACGCATCGGTCTGGAAAACATCACAGCTCCACGTCAAACGTCACCGTCTGGTTCAGCTGGTCGAGCTTCATTTGAATTTCCATGATTTCCGCCGAAATCGCTTCATACGCCTTGCGGACATCCGCTAAATCGTAGTTGATGCAGGTGTACTCCGTCGCGCCGCTGCGGCCGTAATGGTCGTTGTTGCGCGCCTTGGGCTGACGCTTGCGCAGAATGTCCAGTTGCTGCTTGCGCTGGCTGAGCTGCGCCATCACGACGAGCGCCTGATCAACCGTCAGCACGCGCCCGCTGCTTAGCGTCAGGCTGGTGGAAACGTTGCTGCAATTCACCGCGTGCTTGATTTTCACGATTTTCGCATCCAGCGCCCGAAGCTGTGCTTCCGTCTGCGGATAGCTGTACTGCGGAATCAGCGGCTCCTCGTCGGCGGCATACACATAGGTGCAGGAATTTTCCTCCTGATTGAGCAGAAATTCCTTCTCCTCATTCAGCTGCCGAAGCAGTTTGTTGGCATAGGCAGAGGTCATTTTCATGAGCGAACTCTCCTTTCAGGCGTTCATCAGAATTTCCTTAATTGCCGGATAAATCGTTCGATACCCTTCCGGACGGATGTGCATCCCTTCGTAGGTAAATTCCGCGCGCAGCCGTCCATGTTCATCTTTCAGCGGCGCGTTGACGTCGATGTAGTGCAGGTGCAGCGATTTTGCGAGCTTCTGCACTTCCGCGTTCGCCTGCGCAATCTTCTCGTTCGTCCGCACGCGCAGACATGGCTTCATTTCCGGCGTCGCGGCTTCCTCGTTGATGGGATAGTACGCCATCAGGTAAATCTGCACGTTCGGAAGCGCTTGCAGCACTTTTTCCAGAATCGTCCGGTACGTCCCCATGATTTGCGCCATCGGGCGAGATGCGTCGGACAAGTCGTTCGTGCCGATGTTGAGGAACAGCATCCTCGGCGCAAGGTCAAGAACGCAGACAGCAAGGTTCGTCAGCAGTTCGTCCGTCACGAAGCCGCCGATGCCGCGGTTGTACACCGTAACCGGCAAGCTTGTCTTCCGCGACGAACTGCTCAATCGGAAACATTTCCATCAGCGACGACCCGGCAAAGACGATTTGCCCCTTCTGCGCGGTCTGGTTCAGCTGACGATAGCGGATGATTTTGTCCTGCTTGTCCATGCGTTTTTCCTCCTATGCTGATTATTGTTTGCGCCACAGCGCCGGATAGAGCAGTGCGAGCATCGGGTACAGCTCCAGACGACCCGCGAGCATCAGCAGACTGAGTACGACCTTCGCGAACGATCCGTATCCGGCGAAATTCCCCGCTGGGCCGACCGCGTTGAACCCCGGCCCGACGTTGCTCACGCAGGTCAGCGCGGCGGACAGGTTCGTTTCAATGTCGTACTTGCCTTCGAAGGCAATCAACACTGCCCCGATAAGAACCATGGCGATATACACGAACGCGAACGAGGCCGTTTCGCGCAGGAGCGTGTCATCCACACCTTTGCCCTCGAAACGGACGACCTGCACCTTGCGTGGCTGGAACGTATGGCGCACGGAGCGCACTCCCTGCTTCCAGAGCATGGCAATGCGGCAGATCTTCATGCCGCCCGCTGTTGAACCCGCACACGCGCCGATGAACATCAGCACGAAGATGAGCATACGCGCCGCGACCGGCCAGAGGCTAAAATCCGCCGTGGCATAACCCGTGGTGGACATGATGCTGGCAACCTGAAAGCTGGCGTAGCGCAATGCGTTGCCGACCGTGCCGTACTGCGGCAGAATCACCATGGTAATCGCTGCGGTGACAGTCAGAAAAATGCCCAGATACCAGCGCAGCTCCTCGCTCTTCACGATGCCGCGCCAATTACCCGTGATGGCACAGTAGTACAGCGCGAAGTTGATGCCGAACATGACCATAAAGACGGTGATGGTGACATCAATCACCGGGCTTGCAAACGCCCCGACGCTCGCGGCGTAATTGCTGAATCCGCCAGTGCCTGCCGTGCCCATTGCGTGAATCGCGGCATCGTAGGGGTTCATGCCCGCAATCATCAGCACGATAAACTCCAGAATCGTCAGAATCAGGTAGATGATGTAGAAGATTTTCGCCGTATCGCCCATTTTCGGGACAATTTTGCTCAGCGTCGGACCGGGGCTTTCCGCCTTGACCAGATGCGACGTACGCTCACTGAGCTGCGGTACGAGTGCCAGTGTCAGCACCAGCACGCCCATGCCGCCAATCCAGTGCGTGAAGGAACGCCAGAACATGATTCCCTGCGGCAGGTTATCGAAATTCTCCAGCACGGTCGCGCCCGTTGTCGTGAAGCCGGACACGGACTCGAACAGCGCGTCGATGTAGTTCGGAATCATGCCGCTGAACACGAACGGCAGCGCACCAAAGCAGCTCAGCGCAATCCACGCCAGCGCCACGGTCAGGAAGCCCTCCCGCGCGCGCAGATTCCGCTCGCCTGGCCGCACCAGAAACCGCAGGGGCGCACCAATCGCAATCAGAATCAGCATCGTCGCACCCAGCGCCCATGCGTCGCCGTCCTGCTGGAACAGTGCAATCACAAGCGCCGGGGTCATGCAGGCGGCTTCAATCAGCAGCACCGCCCCCTGCATATAAGCTACAAGCCGTTTATTCATTTGCTGATAACCTCGTTCAAATCGCCGATGCCGTTTTCGCAGACGATAATAACCACATGGTCGCCCTCTTCAATCTTATCGTCGCCGAAAGGCACGATGACCTTCCCCTGCCGGGCAATCACGGCAACCAGTGCGTTCTTGCGGATGTGGAGATTCTTCAGCGGAATGCCGATGTAGGAATCCGACGCGCGCGCAATAAATTCCAGTGCCTCCACGCGTCCGTTCATTAGGCGATACAGGCGCTCCACCTTCGTACCGTCGCTGTTGACCAGTGCGCGGACATAACGCAGAATGGTCGAGCAGGTGATGGTCTTCGGGCTGACCATGCTGTCCAACCCCATGCCGTTCATGATGTCCGCGTACGCCAGCCGATTGTTCTTCACAATAACTTTCGGCACGCCCTGCTTGACTGCGAACAGCCCTGTCATCAGGTTCTCCTCGTCGCGGTCGCACATGGCGATAAAGGCGTCCATCGACTCCAAGCCTTCCTGTTCCAGCAGCTCCTGATCGGTGCCGTCGCCCAGAATCACGTTGACGTGCGGCAGACTTTCGCTCAGGCTCTCCGCTTTCTTCGGGTTGATTTCAATCATCGCGACGTGCATCCCCATCGGCACAATCATCTTCGCCAGATAGTAGCTGATGCGCCCGCCGCCCAGCAGCATGACGTTCTTCACGCGCAGGGAGTGCTTGCCAAGAAAGCGAAAATAGTTCGTAATCGTCACCATATCGCCCGCAACGTGCACCCGGTCGCCTGCGTGGATGACGAAATCGCCGTTGGGGATGATGACCTCGCCGGAGCGTTCGACAATCGCGTACAGCACGCGGGGAATTCCCGGCAGCCGCGATGACAGCGCGTGCAGTGGGCAGCCGACAACCACGTCATTCTCCTGTACGCGGAATTCCACCATTTCGATCTGCCCCTTGGCGAACGTCTCGATATTGTTGGCGAAGGGGAAGCGAAGCAGACGGCTGATTTCCAGCGCTGTTGCGCGCTCGGGGTTAATGGCGTTGTCGATGGACGTTTCCCGCTGCAAGAGAGACAAACTCTCGTTATATTCCGGGTCGCGGATGCGGGCAATTGTGTAGCGTGCGCCCAGCCGCTTCGCAATCAGGCAGCAGAGCATGTTTGTTTCGTCACTGGCGGTGGCCGCAACGACGAAATCTGCCTTTTCTACGCCGGCATCCAGCAGTGTGCGTGCGTTTGCCCCGTTGCCGCGGATGCACAGCACATCCAGCGTATCCTCGCACCGCTGCAAAACGTCCTCGTTCTTATCGATAATCACAACGTCGTGTCCCTCGCGGGTCAGCTGCTCCGCAACCGTATGACCGACTTTGCCGTCCCCGACGACCAGTATGCGCATAATCCGTAAATCCTCCCATTGCGCCGTGCATCAAATTTTTCGCCTGGCATTACCTATTCTATCACAATTCGCTCAAAAAAGAAATACCCTCCTGCAGCCGCGAGAGTGCCCACGCCGCGTGTGTGCTGACGGCGGGCGACGGGTGGTGCAATAGCGGCATCAGCAGCGGAATGAGCGACGTATCGCCGCTGCAGCCGGCAAGCAGGCAGCTTTGCGATAATACCCGGTTGGGCAGCGTCAGGTTCACGCCGATGAGCGGGCGCAGCGCAAGCGCCGTTTCCTTTGGCTGACGCAGCAAATCCGCCAGCGGCACGGCAAGATGTGCCTCCCCCTGCGGCGGCGGATTATGTGGACACACTCGCTGGCACACGTCGCAGCCAATCAGCCGGTTGCCCATCTTCGCGCGGATTTCCTCAGGAACTTCACCGCCGACCATCATCCAATTGCGGATGCAGCGCTCCCGGTGGAACACGCCGCCCTCCAAGGCGTTCGTCGGACAGGCATCGACACACTTTCGGCATTCCCCGCAGTGCAGCGGTTTATTCTCCGACAGAAGATGCTCCGTTGCGGGCAGACGCGGCGTGTACGTCAGAATCTGTACATGGAAGCGACTGCCAATGCCGCGAATGTAGGAGATGGTGTTTGTTCCCTGCGAAAAATCCGGCAGACGCGCAAAAATCGGCTTCACGCGAATTTCATCCCGCAGCGCAAGCCCCGGAAACGCCCCGCTTTTAACCAGCGATGATGCTGCTGTATACGCTTTCTGGGATGCAAAATAGTACGGGTGAATCCATGCGCCATCCGATGCAGGCTGCTTCTCCGCCTCATAGCACCACAGCGCCAGTATCAGCGACTGTTCCGCGTCCAGTCCGCACTCTGCGCCATCCAGCACGACGGCGCGATGAAACCCGCTGTCCAGCAGCGCCTCCACAGGATCAAGCACCCTTGCTCACGCTCCCTCACGATATTCCTTCCCATCATAGCACGAAACCGCTTTTTCCGCAAGCAAAACGGGAACTTCCCGGCAATACACCGAAAAGTTCCCGATGGGATTATGCGTCCCGTTTCGCCATCATGTCTTTGACCTTCATCAGGCGGGTGGTAGCGCCGCGCTCGTTTTCTTCCAGCTTCATGCTGATTTCGCGAATCGTCATCTCGAACTGCGGAATCATCACATATTCGAGGGCGTTGACGCGGCGGCGGGTCTTTTCAATCTCGTCCGCCAGCATGTCGCAGGTCTTTTCAATCTCCGCCAGGCGTACCAGCTTCGGCAGGACAGACGCCAGCGTCGCAATCGAGCCATCCAGCTCGGCAGACGTTTCCGCAAAACCGTAGGACTGCACGGTCGTTTCCAGCGACGCCTGATCCGCTTCAATCGTCGGCACATGCACGGAAAGAATGTTCCGCTCGCTGACATGCAGTTCTGCCTGACGCGCTGGATACAGCACAGCGGCTTCCAAACTCTGCGGCGACATGACCGCGCGCGCCATCGCGAAATCGCGCAGTGCACCGCTGAGTTCCGCCTCCACCTCGCGGCGGAGCGTGTAGTTCTCCCGAATCAGCAGGATGAACTGGCGCACCATTTCGTCCCGCTTGTCCTTGAGCAGTTTATGACCGCGCGTGGCTGTGACGAGGCGCTTCTTGATGCGGGTCATTTCCATGCGGGTCGGGTTGACGCGAAGAGCCGTTGGCATTAGGCTTTCACCTCCGCCTTTGGCAGGAACTCATCCAGCATGTCGTCGCGGATACGCTTCAGTTCGCCGCGCGGCAGCATCGCCAGCAGCTTCCAGCCGATGTCAAGCGTTTCCTCGATGGAGCGGTTCGTCTCGAAACCTTGCGAAACATATTCCTTCTCAAAGGCATCCGCGAACGCCGCGTACTTCTTATCCACATCGGTCAGCGCCGCGTCGCCCAGAATGACCGCCAGTTCCTTGGCTTCCTTGCCGCGCGAATAGGCGGCGAAGAGCTGGTTCATCGTGGCGGCGTGATCCTTGCGGGTCTTGCCTTCGCCGATGCCCTTGTCCTTCAAGCGGGACAGGCTCGGCATGACGTCAATCGGCGGCTCAATGCCTTTGCGGAACAGCTCGCGGGAGAGGATAATCTGCCCCTCGGTGATGTAGCCGGTCAGGTCGGGAATCGGATGCGTCTTGTCGTCTTCGGGCATGGTCAGAATCGGAATCTGCGTAATCGAGCCTTCCTTGCCGACGACGCGGCCCGCGCGTTCATACATGGAAGCCAAGTCGGTGTACAGATAGCCCGGATAGCCGCGGCGGCCGGGAACTTCCTTGCGGGCGGCGGAAACTTCACGCAGGGCTTCGCAGTAGTTGGTGATGTCCGTCAAAATCACCAGCACATGCATTCCCTTTTCGTACGCCAGATATTCTGCCGCCGTCAGTGCCATTTTCGGCGTCGCGATACGTTCAATCGCCGGGTCATTCGCCAGATTCATGAACAGCACAGCGCGCTCGATAGCGCCCGTCCGGCGGAAGTCGCTGATAAAGTAATCCGCTTCCTCATAGGTGATGCCGATAGCGCCGAACACGACGGCGAAGCGGTCGCCCTTGCCCAGCACGCGCGCCTGACGCGCAATCTGCGTCGCCAGCTGTGCGTGCGGCAGACCAGAGCCGGAGAACACCGGCAGCTTCTGACCGCGAACCAGCGTGTTCAGACCGTCAATGGCGGAAATGCCCGTCTGGATAAATTCACTCGGATAGTTGCGCGCGGCGGGATTCAGAGGTTCGCCGTTGATATCCATCCGCATTTCGGGAATCAGCTCCGGGCCGCCATCCTTTGGCTTGCCCATGCCGTCGAAAACGCGGCCGAGCATGTCCATCGAGACGCTCAGCTCAATGCCGCGCCCCAGAAAACGCGCCGTGGAGTCGGAGATGCGCAGGCCGTTGGAGGATTCAAACAGCTGCACCATCGCCTTGTCGCCATCCACTTCCAGCACTTTGCCGGAACGAACTTCGCCGTTCGACTGATGGATTTCCACCAGCTCATTGTAGGTCACGCCGCTGACGCCTTCCACCAGCATCAGCGGGCCAACGACCTCTTTAATCGTATGGTACTCTTTGAGCATCAGCCTTCGCCTCCTTCATCCATCAGCGCCGCGCACTGACTGCTCAGGTCGCTTTCAATCTGCTCGAAGCGCTTCATTTCCGATTCGGGGATGTACTTGGCGCGGCCAATCTGCTCGCGGACGGGCAGTGCAATCACGTCGGAGAGGTTCGCACCCGCGTCCAGCGCCTGATTGCCCTTTTCCTGATATTCCAGAATCAGCCGGAGCATGGCAAACTGCTTCGCCAAGCTCGTGTAGGTGTCCACCTCGTCGAAGGCATTCTGATGCAGGTAGTCCTCGCGGATGCTGCGGGCGACTTCCAGCGTCAGGCGGTCTTTCCAGCTCAGCGCATCCACGCCGACCAGCTGCACGATCTCGTTCAGTTCCGCTTCCTCCTGCAAGACACGCATGGCTTTTGCACGCAGCTCGTTCCATTCAGGCGAAACATTGTCGCTGAACCACTCCTGCAAGCGGCTGATGTAGAGCGAATACGACTGCAGCCAGTCAATTGCCGGGAAATGGCGCTTGTACGCCAAGGAGCTGGACAGCCCCCAGAACACCTTGACGATGCGCAGCGTCGCCTGCGAAACCGGCTCGGAAATATCGCCGCCGGGCGGGGAAACAGCGCCGATAGCGGAAATGCTGCCGCGGCGATCATCACCGCCAAGACACACGACCGAACCCGCGCGCTCATAGAACTCTGCAATACGGGATGCCAGATATGCCGGATAGCCTTCTTCGCCGGGCATTTCTTCCAGACGGCCGGACATTTCGCGCAGCGCCTCCGCCCAACGGGACGTGGAGTCAGCCATAATTGCGACCTTGTAGCCCATATCGCGGAAGTATTCGGCAATGGTGATGCCGGTGTAGATGGACGCCTCACGCGCCGCAACCGGCATATCCGACGTGTTGGCAATCAGTACGGTGCGCTTCATCAGGCTCTCGCCCGTGCGCGGGTCATGCAGTTCCGGGAACTCGCGCAGAACGTCCGTCATCTCGTTGCCGCGCTCGCCGCAGCCGACGTAGACGATGATATCCGCATCCGCCCACTTTGCCAGCTGATGCTGCACGACGGTTTTGCCCGAACCGAACGGGCCGGGAACAGCCGCCACGCCGCCGGAGGCAATCGGGAAAAACGTGTCGATAACGCGCTGCCCCGTGACCATTGGCGCTTTCGGTGCGAGCTTTTCCGCATAGGGACGCCCACGGCGTACCGGCCACTTCTGCAGCATGGTCAGTTCATGCTCCACGCCCTTTTCGTCGCGGACAACCGCCACCACGTCCGTCAGCCGCGCGACCTTGCTTTCGCACTTGACGATCTCGCCGGAAATACCGTGCGGCACCATGATGCGGTGCTCGACGACGGCGCTTTCCTGCACCTGCCCGATAATCGTGCCGCCTGTCACCTTGTCGCCGGGCTTCACAAGCGCCTCAAAGCCCCATTCCTTATCGCGGTTCAGGCTCGGCACTTCCACGCCGCGCGTGATGTGCATCCCGTACTTCTCGGCAATGACAGTCAGCGGACGCTGAATGCCGTCGAAAATGGATTCAATCAGCCCTGGTCCAAGTTCCACGGAAAGCGGCGCGCCGGTGGATTCCACCGGTTCGCCGGGGCCAAGACCAGACGTTTCCTCATAAACCTGAATGGAGGCCTTGTCGCCGCGAAGTTCAATCACCTCGCCCACGAGGCGGTTTTTGCTGACGCGAACGACATCGTACATGCGCACGTCCGCCATATTTTCCGCGACAATCAGAGGGCCGGCGACCTTTACAATTCTTCCTTGCTGCGCCATTGGGTCAAGTCCCCTCTTTCTCATTGTTGAACAGAATATCCGCGCCGATGGCCTTTTCGACATTGGCCTTGACGCGGCTCAGGCCGAAGCCGTTTGCGCCGCTGCTGCCCGGAATCGGGATGACGGCGCACTTCGGGTCGGTCTTGTAGCGTTCCAGCGTTTCCGGCACCTGCTGCGCGCACGTCTCCGTCAGAAAAATGACGGGAATGCCTTCGCTGTACAGGCGGTGGAGCGCTTTCGTCGTTTCTTCAGGCGTGCTGACAGCAATCACGCGCATCCCCAAGGCCTTAAATGCCAGCACGGCGTCGCGTTCGCCAACCACGCCCATTTGTTTCTTTTCCTGCTGCATTGCCCCTGTTTCTTCAAACATACAGATCACGCAGCCTTTCCCGGATATTTTCCGCATCGAAGCCATTCTGCTTGCCCGCCAGAATCAGGCGGACAGCCGCGGTTTCGCGCTGCACGGCGAGGAAATACGCCGCCGCCCGCTCCGGACAAATTTGAAAGCGGAATGGGCGGTACAACTCCAGCAGCGCGTCGTCCATTGCCTTTTCCAGCGCAGGCAGACGCTTGCCGTCCATGACCGCATTCTTCGTTGCTTCCGTGACCGACGCGCCGTACGGGGCGAGCATCGCGGACAGCATGTCCGGCTGCGCAAAGCAGAGCCGCCACGACTGTGCGCGAATCATGCCGCCGTCCAGCAGTACACTCATGAAGAACGATTCGTCCTTCTTCATCTGCCGCACGCGCAGCAGCGCCACCGCGTTGAGCAAATCAACATGCCCGCGGAAATATTGCAGCGTGACCGGGCTATGCGTCCCTTTCAGGCGGCTGAAAATCAGCTGGTACATGGCGCTGTCAATGGCAACGTCGATGCTCATCGGGTCAATGCCAGTGACGATATTCTGCTCCAGACGATTCATCGCATCCCGGAAAGCGGCAGGCAGCGTGCTGTAACGATGGTCAGTGACGGCGTGGCGGAGCGTATCCGCCGGAATCGTGCCGCAGTCCGACAGCGCGGGCGCAGACAGCCCCAGCAGACGCGCTTTGAGCAGCATTTTGAGGTTCGCTGCGTCGTAAGCGTACAGGAAGCAGTCCACCAGCGCAGGGTCAGGTGACAGGGCGCGTGCGTCCTGTGCCGCCTGATTTACCCGGTCAGCGGCAAGCTGTTCGGGGTCGGTGATGTCCGCGCCCGTCCAGCCGAGTTCGGAGAGCGTTTTGCGCGCTTCCGGCAGGGATGCCGTGGAGAGAAGCCGCTCCATGCCTGCAGCATCAAGCACATTCCGCTGCAGCATCGTCAGCCGCCCGGCGGAAAAATACACGCTTGGCTGTGCCATTTCGTGTCCTCCTCTCGCGATTATGCCGGACGATCCGGAAAGAGAATCGCCGCAATGTCTGCTTCCATATCCAGCCGCCGGCTATCCAGCAGCGACGCGAACGTGCAGCTGATTTCCATGCCGTTTTTCGCCAGAATCATCCCTGTTTCGCCGTCGCGCGTTTCATTGCCCAGTGTGAGTTGACCAGGCTTGCCCTGCTTTTGCAGCAGCGTATTCAAATCCGCAAGGAACTTGTCGTCAAACCAGCCGGGGTTCTTGCTGCCGAGGATGACGGTTTCGTCGCCATCCGCCACGGCAGCGGCTTCCGTCATCAGGAAAGCCCGCGCCTGCTGGGGCGGCATGGCTTCCAGCTTGTCAAGTGCCTGCGCGAACGCCTCGTCAATCAGCGCGCGCTTGTCGCTGAGCAGGCGCTTGCGTTCTTCCAGTTCTTCCATGCGCTCCATGCGCAGCCGAGCCGCCTCCGCATCCTCAGAAGCCTGCATCATCAGGCGGCTGTGCGCGGCAGCCATCCGCTTTTCTGCCGCGTCGCGCAGGCGGGCAGCTTTTTCGTTGGCATCGCGCATGATGTCCGATGCACTCGTGCGAGCGTCAGACAGGATTTTTTCCTGAATCGCGTTTGCGTTCATGATGTTCCCCTTACAGCACGATGGCGTTGACGCACAGGAAGGAAATCAGCAGCGCCAGAACGGCGTAGGTTTCCACCATCGCGGTCATCATCATGCCCTTGCCCTGCATTTCCGGACGGCGGCCGACCATCAACATAGAACCGGCGGCGCACTTGCCCTGCGCAATCGCGGAGAAGTAGCCAACCAGCGCAATCGGCAGCGCGGCAGCCAGCAGCATCAGCGCTTTATCCACCGGCACAACGGCACCGCTGCCGCCCATGATGCCAATCTTCGCCATAATCACGATAGCGATAACGAAGCCGTAGATACCCTGCGTTGCGGGCAGCAGCTGCAGAAGCGTCAGCTTCGAGCTGGCTTCCGGCGTTTCAGCGGAAACACCTGCCGCCGTTTCACCCGCCAGACCCACCGCCTTGGCAGAGCCCATGCCGGGCAGAATCGCGGCAATCGCCGCAGCAAACAAACCAATCGCCAAACCCCATTCCATGACAGGTGACCTCCTTCAAAATCAATCGAAAGTTACGCATCCTTACTCCCGGTTTCCGGGCGGATGCTGACGTACTTTGTCCGGCGCTGCAGCGGGCGGAATGCCACGCCGCCTTCCTCAAAGAACTTGCCGAAGAACTCAATATACTGCAAGCGGCAGGCATGAACATACGCGCCCAAGGCGTTGATGCCAAGGCTGAACGCGTGTGCGCCAACGAACAGCACCGAGCCGAGAATCCAGCCAAGCGGGCCGTTCTGGAAAATCATGCCGACCAGCATGTCGATGACCTGCCCCATGACGCCCGTCGCCAGACCCATGCCGAACAGGCGCATGTAGGACAGAATGTCGGAAATCCAGCTCGTCGCGCCGTAAATCTGGCTCAAACCGCCCAGCAGACGCGCGAACGGATTCTTCTTCTCGCGTCCGCCGAAGAGGAGCAGCAGCGCCACGCCGAAGATGGTCAGGCCCAGCCCAATCGTCTGCAATGTACCGCTGCACAGCGCGTACAGCCCAAGACCCGTCAGTGCGAAAATCCACGAGAACTGGTCGTAGAGTGCATCCAGCGGCTTCCCGCGCTTGAAATTCAGGTACGCCGCCATGCCAAGACCGGCGTACAAGTGAATCACGCCGACCGCCAGACAAATCATCATGACGGGCATCGGGTCGTTCATCGGGTCAAGCAGACCGCCCCACGGGGCTGTAAAGCCCATCCAAGTGTTGTACGCCGCGCCCCAGACGACGGTCATTACCGCGCCGCCGAAAAGTACCCAGAGCAGCCGGGCATTCTTCTTTGCGGGCTTTTTGAGGAAAATCAGCGCCAAGATGCCGACAATCATCACCAGACCGTAGCCGGCGTCGGACAGCATCATGCCGAACAGACATGCATAAAATGGCGCCATCACCGCAGTCGGGTCAACGGAGCGGTACGCCGGGAGCGCAAAGCCCTCGACAACGCTCTCGTAGGGTGCATTGACGCGGTTGTTATCCAGCAGAACGGGCGGTTCATCCCCTTCCGCCGGGTCGGTAATATCCACAGAACAGGTGGGTGCAAGGCTGCGGCACTTGTCTGCCACTTGCTGGGCGACCTCAGCGGGTACCCAGCCGCGCAGGAGAAACGCCTTGCCTGTGCCGATGGTCTGGCGGGCGGCTTCCAGCTGATCGCGTTCAATCGTCAGCGCGTCATACCAGACCTTGAGGTGCGTCAGCTCGGCGGAGAGGGCTTTCCAGTCCTGCACAAGCGCTTCCTGCTGACGAAGAATTTCGTTCTTTTCGTTCTCCAGCCGTGCGGACTGCTCCGCGGCAGTTCCCGTAAATTCCGGAAGCTGCGCCGGGGCAAAGCCCGCGTCCCGCAAATCTGCGGCGACCTGCTCCCGTGCGCTTTGATGCGCACAAATCCAGACGGCGGCGGTGTCGTGTTCGGCGCTGAGCTGCTCCACCACCACGGGGAGCGATGCCCATTTTTCCTGACACTGCTGGAGCTCTGCGGCTTTCACCGTGCCGAGGAAATGCGCCACGCGGCGGGTGTTATGCATCTGCTCCATTGGCAAATCAAACGATAGCCACGGTTTCAGCTGCGACTGTGCTACTTGCAGGCGCATCAGCTGGCCGCGGTATTCGCCGCTGCGCTTCTCCAGCGTTTCCGCCTGACGGAGCGTTTCCTGCAAGGCAGCTTCCTGCTGCGTGATATAGTGGACGTCCTGCGCGGACGCCTCAGGCAGATTGCCCATAAAGGGCGCAGGCTGATGATTGTAGGCGGCACATTCATGGATGACCCACGAGAGCCGCGCAAGGAGCGCATCGACCTGTTCCAGCCGACCGTCGTCCCTTGTGCGGTACTCCGCGAGTGCCTCATCCTGAAGCGGCGTGATTTCTACACAGCCCATATCCTGCAGCGTCCGAAGAAGTTTGCGCTGATCCTGCCGCATTGCCAGCAGGTCGATGCGCTTCATTTCAACGATCGCCATGCTGCAAAACCCTTTCATAGATCGCGCTGACGGCTTCGGGCAGGTGCTTGCGTGCCTGCTGGCAGAGCGCTTCCCGCTGCTTTCCTGCCTTGGCGCGCTGTGCAGTCAGCTGATGCTCAACCTCCTGCTTTTTGTCCTCCATCGCCTGCGCATACTGTGCGCGATTTTCAATGGCGGCAGCGCGTTCCTGCTGCGCGATGGCGGCTTCGACGGCTTTCACAACGTCGCGTGCCTCACGCTGCGCAGTTTGGCGGATTTCGTCTGCCTGCGCCTCCGCCTGCTGGATTCCTTTCATGATTTCCAGCGACAATCCATTCACCCTCTTTCCGGATGAGTGTCCATATTATTTGGTGCCGAAGAGGCGGTCGCCCGCGTCGCCCAGACCCGGAACGATATAGCCGTGCTCGTTCAGGTGGTCGTCCATGCCCGCGACGTAGATGTCCACGTCCGGATGGTCTTCCTGCATCCGCTTGATGCCTTCCGGCGCTGCAATCAGGTTGACCAGACGGATGTGACTGCATCCGCGCTTTTTGATGAAGCTGATGGCTGCGGACGCGCTGCCGCCGGTGGCAAGCATCGGGTCGAGGACAATCAGTTCACGTTCCTGCGCGTCGGCGGGAAGCTTGCAGTAGTATTCCACGGGGTTCAGCGTCACGGGATCGCGGTAGAGGCCGATGTGACCGACGCGGCAGGCAGGAATCAGGTTCGTAACGCCGTCCACCATGCCCAGACCAGCGCGCAGAATCGGCACGATGCCCAGCTTCTTGCCCGCAAGCACTTTTGATTTCATCTTGCAGATGGGCGTTTCAATCTCGACTTCCTCGGTAGGCAGGTCGCGAGTGACTTCGTAGACCATCAGTGTGGAGATTTCTTCCAGCAGTTCACGGAATTCCTTGGGACCCGTTTCCTTCTTGCGCATGATGGTCAGCTTATGCTGAATCAGCGGATGGTTGAGAACGTGTACTTGACTCATGGGGATGCCTCCTTTATTTTTTCCGAGGGTACCAGAGTGGTTTACAGCGATATTATAGCATTCTCAAATTCATTTTGCAAGTATTTTTGCAGATTCCGCAAAAATTTGATTCATATGCGCGGAAAATCGCACTTTTCTCCTATTAGATATGCAATATTTCGCGACGACCATGCATTTTTGTGCTGCTGGTTCTGTTCAAAAATCAACATTGACAGCGCGAAGTGATTGACATACAATAGTCTTATCCTATTATATAGGAGCAGCTTTTCGCCAGCGCCCAATTTGACCCGGTGCATCCTCTTGTCTGAAAAATGTCAAATTGCGTGTTTAGGCGTCAGAACATGATAATATAATTGGAGGAAACTGAAATGCTGCCTGTGATTGGGGTTACAGCAAGTGTGTCGGACGATCGCCTTTCGTTTCAGCAGAAGCGGATGTACTGCGAGGCGATTTCCGCGTGCGGCGGACTGCCGCTGATTCTGCCGCCGCAGGAAGATGTGTCGCGCGCATCGCAGGTGCTGTCGCTGCTGGATGGCCTGCTGCTGGCGGGCGGCGACGACATTGATCCGGCGTATTACGACGAAAAGACGCTGCCGGAATGCGGGCTGATTACACCCATCCGCGATATCTGGGAAATGCCGCTGTGCCAAGAAGCGCTCCATCGCCATTTGCCGCTGCTGGGCATCTGCCGGGGGTTTCAGGTGCTGAATGTCGCGCTGGGCGGCTCACTGGTTCAGGATTTGCCGTCGCAGCGCCCTGACTCCCCCATTTGCCATCAGCAGACGCAGCCGCCGGAAGTCGCGACGCATCCCGTGCGGGTGGATGCACAGAGCCGCTTTGCGCGCATCATTGGCGCTGAGTCGCTGATGACGAACTCGCACCATCATCAGGCGGTGAAGCAGCTTGCGTCTGGGTTGACGGCGACGGCGTGGGCGCAGGATGGCATCATTGAAGGGGTGGAAAAGATAGACGAGCCGTTCTGCGTCGCGGTGCAGTGGCATCCGGAGCGGCTCTGGAGTCAACCGGACGGATTGCCGCATCGGGCGCTGTTCGCAGCGCTGGTGGATGCGGCGAAATCAGCTGCAGTCTGATAGACAAAGCGTTCCCTTTGTGGTATGATGGACATGAAACCACCTCCAGACTTCCGAAATCAGGAAGGAGAAAATTGCCATGTGGAAAAAATTCTGCGCCGCTTTGCTCCTGATGCTTCTGCTGCCCGCCTGCGCACTGGCGGAGGTCGTCATCAGCGAAATCATGACCTCCAACGGAACATACGAGAATGGACATGCCTACGACTGGATTGAATTGCACAACACGGGCAAATCCACCGTCGATATCAGCGGCTGGTATTTGAGCGACAGCAAAAAGAACAAGATGAAGTTCCAGTTCCCGCAGGGGACGAAGCTCAAAGCGGACGGCTATCTGACCGTCTTCTGCACGGGCAACGACGAAGTGAACATCGGCAAGGGCAGCGAGTTCTACGCGACGTTCGCGCTCAGTTCGTCCGGCGAAAGCATCTATCTTTCGGACGCGGACGGCAATCTATTGCAAAAGCTGAAATATTCCCAGCAGTATGGCTGCGTGAGCTACGGTACAGCCGATGACGGAGCAACCTACGGCTTCTTCGAGAACGCGACACGCGGCAAGAAGAACGATGCGACCATCTATTCCGGACGGGTGGATGCGCCTGTGCTGGACACGGCGGGCGGCTTCTACACGGACAGCGTGACCGTCATGGCGCACTCGGTGCTGTCCAGCGCGACATTGCGCTACACCACGGACGGCTCCACCCCAACCGCGAAGTCGAAGGAGTTCCCGGTGGATGGCTTGACCATCAAGGAAACGACTGTCGTTCGGATTCGTGCGTTTCAGCCCGAACTCGTCCCGTCGCCCACGGTCAGCGCGACGTACTTCATCAACGACGCCCCCGCCACGCCGATTGTCTCCTTGATTACAGACGAGGACTACCTGTTCAACAAGAAAACCGGCGCGCTGGTCAAGGGCACAGGCAGCATCCCCAACTACGACAAGGAGCTTGAATACCCCATCAACATCGAGTATTTCACGGGTGACGGCATGTGCGAAATCAACCAAATGGGCACATTCACCTGCTCCGGGCATTCCGCGCGCATCAACGCCCAGAAGTCGATTGCTCTCTACGCCCGCAAGGCGTACGGCAACGACCGCTTTGCCTTCAACCCCTTCCCGACGCGCGACTACGATTCCTACAAGTCCATTCTGCTCCGCGCCGCCAATTCTGATACGTACGCGACCCGCCTGCGCGACATTGTGGCATCGTCGCTGGCGGAAGGTGAAGGGATTCTGTACCAAGACCACGTCGTGATTCAGGTGTACATCAATGGGCAGTACTGGGGGCACTATAATCTGCGCGAGAAAATCAACAAGTATTTCATCGCGCAGTACGAGGGCGTGACGGACGAAAAGGAGATTGACAGCATCGACATTCTCGCCCGCACTGGCACAGACCGCTTTACGCAGAACGGCAGCAACGAGGATTGGCTGGAACTGGCGGATTTCTGCAAGAAAAACGATCTGAACGCCCCGGAAAACCTGCAGTACGTCTCCGACCGGCTGGACGTGGACAGTCTGTTCACCCATGCTGCGTACGAAATCATATTGGGCAATGTGGACTTCACGAACGTGCGCGTATACCGCGTGCCGGGTGGCAAGTGGAAGTATCTGCTGTTCGACGTGGAAGCGTGCTGGCGGAATCTGGATAAAACACCGTTGGAGTATTACATCAAGCCCGTCACCGCGAAGATTCAAGGCTTCCGGCATGAGCCGCTCAATGCGCTGCTTGCCGTGCCGGAAATGAAGGCGAAATTTCTCACGCGCGTGGCGGAAATTCTGGAAAAGCACTTCCAGTGGCCGGATGTCGAGGCGCACTTCAACGAAGTTATCGACGTATTGGAGCCGATTCTGCCGCGCCACATTGCGCGCTGGAAGAACATGAAGCTCAGCAACTGGCAGAAAAACATCAGCGCGACGGAGTATTACGCACGCGTGCGCCCGAAGAAGATTCCGGAGATGCTGCAAAAGGCAATGAAGCTGACCGACGAAGAAGTGGAGACATACTTCGGCGAAGTGCTGCGCCTGTTGGAAGAAACGAATACGAAGAAATAACTTGATGCATCCTCTCGCTTGACGGCGGGAGGGTGCTTTTTGCGCTGTTCGCCTTTTCAAATGCAAACGGATGTGCTATAATGGCCGTACAATAGGACGGAAAAGGAGGTGTACGAATGGCGGGACGGCTGATTTTTCACTGTGACGGCAACAACTTTTTCGCTTCCTGCGAGTGCATAGAGCATCCTGAATGGCGGGATGTACCGATGGCGGTCGCTGGCGACCCGAAAGACCGCTGCGGCATCGTCGTGGCGAAGAACGAGCTGGCAAAGAAAGCGGGTGTTAAGACGACGGACACCATCTGGCAAGCGCGGCAGAAATGTCCAAACATCCTCTTCGTTCCGCCGCATCACGACGAGTACGCGCGCGTGTCACGGCGCATGAATGCCATTTTCCGCGAATATACGGATTTCGTGGAGCCTGCTTCGATTGACGAATCGTATCTGGACATGACAGGCGCACCGGGATTCTATGGGCTGTCCCCGCGCGAACTGGCGGATTTGCTCCGGCGGCGCGTGCGAGAGGAAATCGGCATCACGATTTCCGTGGGCGTATCGTTCTGCAAAGTGTTTGCGAAAATGGGCAGCGACTACCGCAAGCCGGACGCGACGACGCTGATTTTCCGCGAGAACTATCAAGAAATGCTCTACCCGCTGCCCGTCGCGACGATGCTCTACGCCGGTCGCGCGTCCGTGCAGACGATGGCACGCCATGGCATCCGCACCATCGGCGAACTGGCGGCGCGTTCCCGCGCAGACTTAAGGAGGATGCTTGGCAAGTCTGGCGAGCAGCTTTGGCTGTACGCGAACGGCCTGGATGACAGCCCTGTTCGGCGCTATGAGGACAGACAAGAAGTGAAGTCTGTCAGCCGCGGCATGACCTTTCGGCGTGATTTGGTCAACATGGAGGAAGTGCGCTGCGGTGTGTCCGTGCTGGTGGATGAAATCGCGGCGACACTGCGGCAAAGCGGATTGAAAGGCAGCGTCATCAGCGTGACGCTCAAAGCGCCGACGCTGCACACCCTGTCCCACCAAGTTACCCTGCCGCACCCGACGTATTTGCAGCAGGAAATTCGCACGGTGACGATGCAGCTGATTACAGACCACTGGTCGGTTTCGGTGAAGTCGCCTGTTCGGTCGATCACCGTCGGCGTATCGCATCTGTCCGGTGAAAACGAGGCATATACGGAACAGCTGAGCTTGTTTGATTTGTGTACTCCGGTCGGTAATGCCGAAAAAGAACCGACGGTCGGTCTGGAAAAGCAGGAAAAAGTGGAGGCGGCAGTGGCAAAACTGCGGCAGCGCCTTGGCAACGATGCGGTGTCCCTTGGCTGTTACGATAACGATGAAATCGGCGTGCGGCAATATGGGAAAAAACGCTGAATTCGGTATGCTTGACAGCCAATTCCGGGCATATTATATATAGAACAAGCCGGTTCATTTTCCGGGTCTATTAGGAGGAAACGAAATGGGAGCAATGCCCGCAAGCCGTTATGCTTTTGGGTCAGTGCCGTGGTACAGCGTGCTGATTGTCAGCGCGATTGTGATTGGTCTTTCCCTGTGCGGTCACGAACAGAAGCGGCTGAAACTGCCCGCTGATTTGGCGATTGACCTCGCGCTGTGCCTGATTCCATCCGCCATTGTCGGTGCGCGCCTGTACTACGTCGCGTTCTCGTGGGACGTGTTTGCCGCCGACCCGCTGCGGATTCTGCGCATCTGGGAGGGCGGACTCGCCATCTACGGCGGCATCCTTGGCGGAGCGATTGCGCTGCTGCTTTTCTGTGCCGTGCGGCACATGCCGCTGCTTCAGTTAGCGGACATTCTTGTTCCGGCGCTTGCGCTGGGGCAAGGCATCGGGCGCTGGGGCAACTACTTCAACATGGAGGCCTACGGGCGGCTGATTACGAATCCGCAGTGGCAGTTTTTCCCGGCGGCGGTGCTGATTCCGGTCGATTCAGGCTACGAGTGGCATATGGCGACGTTCTTCTATGAATCGTGTGTCGATGTGCTGATTTTCCTCGTCCTGTGGTTCGGCGTGCGGAAGCGCAAGCGGTGGAACGGGCAACTGCTGGCGGTCTACATGCTCATGTACGGCATCGGGCGCGCGGTCATCGAGGGGCTGCGGATGGACAGCCTGTATTCCGGCAGCTTTCGCATCAGCCAGATTGTCAGCATCACGCTCGCGGCAGTCGGTCTGATTTGGCTGCTGATTGGCACATTCGCGCGGAAAAATCCGCAGAGAGAGGGATAACTATGCCGACGACACCAGCGAAAAATCTGCTCTACCGCGCGGCGCTGCCGATTCTGGCACCGCGCAGCCGCGGGCAGATGACGCACCACATATCCGGGCATCCGCTGACGGCTCTACCGAACTATGAGCGGATTCTGGCGAAGCACCATGTGTTCGGCGCATCGCTGCTGCTGCAGGATGGGGCGAATTGCGCCCTCTGCGACACATCAACGGCGAATCCAGAGCATCTGGCGCAGGAGAACACGCTCTACCGCGTCGCATCGATCACGAAGATGGCGACGGCACTCGTGACGCTCCGCTGCATTGACAACGGACTGTTTGCGCTGGACAGCGAGGCCGCTTCCCTATTGCCGGACGGCGAAAAAGCCCCTGCGCTCTCCGGCGTAACCGTGCGGCATTTGCTTTGCCACACGTCGGGTCTGCGTGACCTGCCGATACTGGACGATTGCCTGAAAGAGGGCAAGCCGTACACGGAACTGCTGCGTCAGCCGGAGATTCGCGCCTGTGCGCCCGGTCAGCAGCTGATTTATTCCAACTTCGGCTTTGGGCTGCTGGGATGCATTCTGGAACAGCAGACGGGGCTGTGTATTGAGCCGCTGTTTCAGGAAATGCTGTTCCGTCCGCTGCACATGCGCGCGACACTCGATGCGTCTACGCTGAACGAAGCGGAAATCATGCCGATTACGCGCGTGCTGCCTTATCGCGCGGGTCAGGAGCTTCGCGTGACGGCGCTGGGGCGTCATCCGCTGCAAAAGCCGAATCCGCTATGCCATTACGGGCATACGGCAGGAGCAATGTATACCGACGGTCGGTCTGTTTTGCAGATGCTGACGCTCATTCATCAGCGCGGCACGATGGACGAAACGCGTCTTATCGGCGAAAGTCTCATGCAGGAAATGACGCGCCGGCAGTCCGCAACCCCGACGCGCACCTACGGGCTGGGGCTGGTCATCCTCAATCGCCCGGAGATTTCGCCGCGCCAGCTGCTGGGGCATCAAGGATTCGCGTACGGCTGCGTGGACGGCGCGTTCATCGAGGAAGGAACGGGACGCGCCGTCGTGTTCCTCAACGGCGGCGCGAGCGAGGCACGAACAGGGCGGCTGGGGCTGGTCAACCGCGATGTGCTGCAATGGGCGCTGAAACAGGAGATGCCATCATGGACATAATCACGCGTATCACCCGCCAGCGCGGCAAAATGCAGATTGTCATCAGTGAGCAGGAGACGATCGTCGTACCGCTTTCGCTCTTCCGCGAGCGGCCGCTGACGGAGGGTCAGCCCATCAATCTGGAAGAATACGACAATTGGCTGATGGTGCGGCAATATCGCCATGCGCTGGATCGGGCAGTTGCCTGCCTTGCGGCGCGGGCGCACAGCAAGCACGAAATTGAACAGAAGCTGCTGCGGGTCGGCTATCGCCCCTGCACGGTGGAAATGGTGCTGTATAAATTAGAGCGCGAGCATTTGCTCAACGATGCGGACTTTGCGCGGCAATGGGTAGAGGCGCGTTCGGGGCGCAAGCTGGGACGCAGCCGTATTGCGCAAGAACTGCGGCGCAAGGGTATCGATGCGGATGAGGCAGAGGAAGCCCTATCCGCGATTGGCGAGGACGACCAGCTGGCGGACGCGATTGCACTGGCGGAAAAAGCAGCGGCGCGCGCGAAGTCCGACGAGGATCCGCGCAAGACGTATCAGCGCATTGCGGCGATGCTGGCGCGGCGCGGTTTCCGCTGGGACATCGCGAAAGAGGCGCTGGCGCAGGTGCTGCAGGCGGATTGACACTTGACACGGAGGCCGTTCCCCGATATAATGAAAACATCTTGTGGAAAACGCGAAAGGGAGGAAAACACGGTGGAAAATCAGGAGTCGATTTACGAGGAGAAGCAGGGCAATCTGCTGACCGGCATTCTCGGCGCCCTCTTGGGTGCGCTCATCGGTACGGCGCTGTGGGTGCTGGTCGGCGTATGGGGGTACGTCGCAAGCATCGTCGCGTGGCTGACGGCATTCCTAGCGGGCAAGGGCTATGATCTGCTGCACGGGCGTCCCGGCAAGGCGAAAGTCATCACGATTATCGTAATGCTGATTCTGTCGATTTGCGTCGGCACGGTAGGAACGGCAACAGTAATCATGGTGCAAAGCTACAATCAGCAGATTTCGGAAATGAACACGTTTGAACAGGCTCGGATTCAGAAGTATGGCCCGACGGTTGAAGAGTATGTGCAAAGCATGTTCATGGAGCAGGACATCCAAACGGAGATCGTGAAGAACCTCGCGTTGGGGATGCTGTTTGGCGCGCTGGGCGCATACCCGATTGTGCTGGGCGACCGCCGCAAGAAGCAGAGGCAGGATACCGTCCAGCCGTATGAGGTGGCGGATGGCGCACCGAAATCAACGGAAAACGCGGATGACACGGACAAGCATCTGGATGCCTAATCACATAAAGCAATCGCCGTATCGGAAAATCAATCCGGTGCGGCGATTTTTTGCGTTTATGGTTTTTTGCGGGTGCAACGGGCAAACTCCGCCGCCAATGCGGCGTTGATTTCCCGAACAGCGGTTTCGTCCGGCTTGACCTCCTCGCGATCATAGGTGAAAATGCCGTTGATTTCCTCCTCCACGTCGCTGACCTGCGTGTACACCAGCGCGGACAGCCCCTTTTGCAGCTGCGGCAGTACCGTTTCCAGCTGCAATTGGCGATAGCGCGCGGTTAAATCCTCCCGACTTTCCGCTGTGCCATAGCCATACGACTTCTCGTGCGTGCAGTGGCCGGGCATGGGGTACGCAATGCCGCCGTACTCCGTCAGCGCCGTTACGCGCCGATGCTTCCGCACTTTCAGCGGATAGAAATAGTTGTGCATGGAGTACACATCGCCGCCGCCTTGGTCAAACCAGCCGCTCGCTTGGTCAATCAGGCGCGTCGCATCCATCCGGCGGAGAATCTCCGTCACCTGACGTGCGTTGAACTGCCCCCAGCCTTCGTTGAACGGCACCCACAGCGCAATACACGGATGATGGTACAGCGTATTCACCGTGTCCGACATTTCGCGGAGGAAAAGCGTCCGGCTTGCTTCATTTGGGCGCGACAGCAGATGCCGGAACAGCCCGACATCTGGGAAATGCCGCAGGACTGGCAGCAGCGCGTTCGCCAAGTACGTCACATACCACGACTTCATGGGTGTGCCGCCGCTGACGAAATCCTGCCAGACAATCAGCCCCAGCCGGTCACAGTGATAATACCAGCGCTGCGGCTCGATTTTTGCGTGCTTGCGCAGGAGGTTGAAGCCCAGTGCCTTCACGCGCTGCAATTCGTTCACCACTGCTTCGTCCGACGGCGGCGTGTACAACCCATCCACCCAGTAGCCCTGATCCAACAGACCGTTGAGCAGAATCGGCTGACCGTTCAGGCAGAAGCGAGGAATGCCGTGCGCATCCGGCTGACACGTCCACTGCCGCATGGCAAAGTAGCTTTCCACCTTGTCCTCCGGCAGCGAAATTTCCACATCGTAGAGGAACGGGTCGTCCGGCGACCAGCAGTGCAGCGCCTCTTCCGGCAGCTTCAGGGTAACACTCGTAGAATTATGAACCGCCGTGTTCCGCGCCAAGGCGACTTCCCTGCCGTCCGCGGTCACGCGAAAGGACACAAGGCAGTCGGAGCTGACGGAGACGGCAAAGCGAACCGTGCGCGTCGGCACGTCCGGCGTAATCGTCAGCGCCTGCACATAGCAGTCCGGCACACGCTCCAGCCAGACGGTCTGCCAAATGCCGCTCTGCGCGGGATAGAACATGCCGCCGGGGGTCAGCTTCTGCTTGCCGCGCGCCTGAATGCCGCAGTCGGACGCATCCTGGACGGCGACATGCAGCGTATTTTCGCCGTCCTGCAAATAGTCGGTGATATCCAGCGAAAACGGCCAGTAGCCGCCGCTGTGCCGCCCGACCTCCCGATGATTGACGAGAATCACGCAGTCATTGTCCACCGCGCCGAAATGCAGCAGCACGCGCCCGCCAGCCCCATCCGGCGGCGTAAACAGGCGCTGATAGTGCAGCCATTGATTCGGCTGAAGCGTCCGCCGAACGCCCGAAGCTGCCGTCTCCGGCGAATACGGCACAAGAATTTCTCCGTCCCACGCATTGGGCAGGGCTTCATCCGCCGTAATGGCGTACGACCACGAACCGTTGAGGTTCAGGAAGCTGTCTCGGCGCAGCGCCGGACGCGGATATTCCGGGAAAGGAATCACGAGCGTCTCCCCTTTCGATTGTTTATGACCATTGTAGCACATCCGCCCGAAAAATGAAAGAGCGGAAATCGACCTGCCCCCTTGACAGAAAAGCGCGAAACACCTACAATGAACAGGACGGTTTCTTTATCGAAGCGACCGAAAAGGAGTTGAATTTTGATGATGAAATATGTATTTGTGACTGGCGGCGTTGTTTCTTCGCTGGGCAAGGGCACAACGGCGGCATCCCTGGGGCGGCTGCTAAAGGCGCGCGGCTACAAGGTTGCGATGCAGAAGTGCGACACCTACTATAACTTCAATCCGGCGCTGCTGTCCCCTTTGCAGCACGGCGAAAATTTCATTACGGAGGACGGCGTGGCGGCCGACCTTGACTTAGGGCACTACGAGCGCTTTATCGACGAGTCGCTCAAGGGTGAAGCGAGCATCACCACCGGCAAGATTCACACTGCCCTGGTGGAGCGCGAGCTGCGCGGCGAATACCACGGCGCGACGATTACAGTCGTGCCGCATGTGACGAACGAAATCAAGCACCGCATCATCACGGCGGCGGAAAACTCCGGCGCGGATATTGCGATTATCGAGATCGGCGGCGTGGCGGGCGATATCGAGTCCTCCCCGTATCTGGAGGCGATTCGCCAGCTGAAATGGGAGCTGGGCGCGGGCAACACCTGCTTCATCCATGTGGCGCTGATGCCGTATTTGTCCGTTGCGGGCGAAATGAAAACGAAGCCGACGCAGCACTCCGTCAAGGCCCTGCGCGCCATCGGCATTCAGCCGGATGTTATCGTCTGCCGCACAGAGGTGAACATCAGCCAGTCCGCGAAGGACAAAATCGCGCTGTTCTGCAATGTGCCGGTGGGTAACGTTGTGCAGAACCGGGATGCGTCCACGCTGTTTGAAGTGCCGCTGAATCTGGAAAAAGAGGGGTTGGCGGGCATGGTGCTGAAAACGCTGAAGCTTGACAATCCCCCGGCGGATTTGACCGAGTGGACGAACATGGTCGCCCGCTATGACGCGCCGACGCAGGAAGTGCATATCGCGCTGGTCGGCAAGTACGTTGCCGTGCATGATGCGTACCTGTCTGTGCACGAAGCGCTTGTGCACGCGGGCATCGCGAACCTCGCGGCGGTGTATGTGGACTATATCTCCTCGGACGAGCTGACGGCAGCGAACGCCGCGGAACGGCTGGGCAGCTATCACGGCATCATCCTCCCCGGCGGCTTCGGGCACCGTGGCGCGGAGGGGATGATGGCGGCGGCGAACTTCGCGCGCACGAAGGGCATCCCCTGCCTGATGATTGGCTACGGAATGCAGCTTGGCGTGGTGGAAGCGGTTCGGTCGCTTTTGTCGCTGCCGGACGCGAACTCGACGGAAGTCAATCGGCTGGCGAACCCGGCGGTGGTGGCGATTCCGCGCGACCGCGTGGACGAGAACGACGGCCGGCAGAATGCGCGCATGGGCGGCATGGATGTCGTGCTGACCGAGGGCAACCGCACCGCGGCCATCTACGGTCTGACGATGGTGCACGAACGCCACGGCAACCGTTACGAGGTGGATGATGCGTTCCTTGCGCCGCTGCACGAGGTCGGCGTGGATTTCGTCGGCTTCAGCGCGGACGGAAATTACCCGGAGGTATTCGAGATTCCGGCGCATCCGTTCTATATCGGCACAATTTATCATCCGGAGTTCCTTTCCCGCCCCAACAAGGCGCATCCGCTGTTCGCGGCGTTCATCGGCGCAGCGGCGGCGCATCAGGCATAAGGAGGCTGGCATATGGCCAATGCGATTCTCATCCCCGGCAAAGAAAAACGGGTCTACGGCGGACATCCGTGGGTGTTCCGCAGCGATATTGCGCGCGTCGAGGGCGATTTCACCCCCGGCGACATCGTATCGGTATATTCCAGCAAGGGCAAATTTCTGGCGAAGGCGTTTTACAATCCGCAGAGCCAGATTTCCCTGCGCATCATGAGCCTGCACGACGAGCCGATTGACCGCGCGTTCATCTTCCGCCGTGTCAAGGAAGCTGTTGATTACCGGCGCACGTTCGCGGACTTGCGCTCCTGCCGATTGATTTTCGCGGAGAGCGACCGCCTACCCGCGCTGATTGTGGACAGCTTTGGCGATGTATTGGTGCTGCAATGCCTGGCGCTGGGCATGGAGCGCTTCAAGCAGGATGTGGTGGACGCGCTGGTGGAAGAAGTGCATCCACAGGGCATCTATGAACGCAGCGACGTGCCGGTTCGCCGCTTGGAGGGCTTGGAGCAGCTGACAGGCGTGATGTACGGCACAGTTCCCGACCGCGTGGAGATGGTGGAGAACGGCGTCCACTTCTGGGTGGATGTCAAGGAAGGGCAGAAGACGGGCTTCTTCCTCGACCAGAAGGAGAACCGCGCCGCGATTGCGCCGTTCGTCAAGGACAAGACCGTGCTGGACTGTTTCACGCACACGGGCAGTTTCGCGCTTCATGCGGGGCATTATGGCGCGAAGGAAGTCACGGGCGTGGATATTTCCGCTTTCGCCTGCGAACTCGCGACGGAAAACGCGCGCCTGAACGGGCTGGAGAATGTCGTCCACTTCGTCGAAGCGAATGCGTTTGACCTGCTGGCGGAGCAGAGCCGCGCGGGCGTCAAGTATGACGTGGTGATTCTCGACCCGCCCGCGTTCACCAAGACGCGCAGCGCCATCGAAGCGGCGACGCGGGGTTACAAAGAAATCAACCTGCGCGCAATGAAGATGGTCAAGCCCGGCGGCTACCTGATTACCTGCTCCTGCTCGCAGCACATTCTGCCGGATGCGTTCATGCAGATTGTCCGCGACGCGGCGCACGATGCGCATGTGCAGCTGCGACAGGTCGAGTACCGCACGCAGGGGCGCGACCATCCGATTCTGCCTGCCGCGCCGGAAACGCAGTACCTCAAATGCGGCATCTTCCAGATTTTTGATTAATACTATTTCCAAATTCACCTGCGCCATCTGCTTGCGTCTTTTCCGCTCTGGCGTCCGGTCGTTCCATTTAGCGTAGCGCTGCTACGCTGCATTTCACTCTCGTTAGCCAGAACGAAAAACTCGCGGCGCATCTTGGCGCATTCTCATTTTGAAATAGTATGAGGTGCAAAACGATGAAACTGATGTTTGTCCGCCATGCTGAACCGGACTACAAGCACGATTCGCTAACCCTGAAAGGGCATCGGGAGGCGCAGCTGCTGTCGCTTCGGCTGGCAAAACTCGACGTGCGGGACTTCTACGTCTCCCCACTGGGGCGTGCGCAGGAAACCGCGCGGTACACCTTGGAGCGCACGCACCGCACGGCGGAAACGCTGCCGTGGCTGGCGGAGTTCCGCGGGCGGAGCATTGACCCGGAAACGGGCGCAGAGCGGATTCCGTGGGACTACAAGCCGCGGCTGTGGCAGGGGCATCCGCTGCTGTACGACGTGAATCACTGGACGGAGGATGAACTGTTCCGCGTCGGCACGGTCGATGCGATTTGGCGTGAAACGCAGGCGGGCATGGATGCGCTGCTGGCGCGCTACGGTATGATTCGCGACGGACATCTGTACCGCTGCGACAACAACCAGCCGGACACGATTGTGCTGTTCTGCCACTTCGGCATTATGATGGCGTGCATCGGGCACTTACTGGGCGTGTCGCCGATGCTGCTGTGGCACGGCTTCTGCACGCAGCCGTCCAGCGTGACCACGCTGGTGACGGAAGAGCGCGTGAAGGGCGAGGTCGTGTTCCGCTGTATGCAGTCGGGCGACCTTTCGCACCTGTACGCGGCGGATGAGCCGTACTCGACGGCAGCGCTTTTCCCGGAATGCTACACGGGGCGCGACAGCACTGACCCGCCGGAGTGGGACGCGCTGGGATACCGGTAAGGAGCAGAAATGAAGCTGATTTCGTGGAATATCAACGGCTTTCGGTCGCTGATGAACCGGACGCTGCTGGATGCTTTCGCGCGGCTGGACGCGGATGTTTACTGCCTGCAGGAGACGAAGCTGCAGGCGGGTCAAGGTGAGCTGGATTTGCCGGGTTTTACAGGCATTTGGAATTACGCCGACCGCCCCGGTTATTCCGGCACTGCGGTGCTGACGCTGCGGACGCCTGTATTCTCCCGTTTCGGCTTGTGCGAGGATGAAACGGATACGCAGGGGCGTGTGATTACGGCGGATTTGGGTGACTTTTACCTTGTGAACGCCTACGCGCCGAACGTCGCGGCGGATTTGAGCCGCCTGCCAGAGCGTGTCGCGTGGAATGACGCGCTGCTTCGTCATTTGCAGGCGCTTGATGCGCAGAAACCCGTCATTCTCTGCGGGGACTTGAATGCCGCCTACAACGATGCGGATTTAGCCGGAAAGTCGCAGGGAATGCACGTTCCGGGCTTCACGCGCGAGGAACGCAGCGGGATGGCGGCGCTTCTGCAAAGCGGCTTCGTTGATGCCTATCGCCACGTTCATCCGGACACCGCGCCCGGTGCATTCGCCTATCGCAAGGGCATTCGCGCGGGCGGGCTGGATTACTTTCTTGTGTCCGAACGCATGGTGGAGCGCATAGTCGATGCGAACGCACACCCCAGAATCCGCGGCTCTGACCACTACCCGATGGAACTTGTTATCCGCTGACGACGAAACGCCGTTCACTGCTTGACAATGGCAGTGAGCGGCGTTTTTTCAGGGGCAAAGTTCGCTCAAAAGCGAGTAGTAGCGCAGTTTTTCCTCATCAATCGGGAGATTCAGCGCGGAAAAGAGGGCGTTTCGGTCAAACGGGCGCGCCCTTCCGCCAAAAAGCCCGGTCGTATTCGCCCACATGCTCCATAAGCCTTGGTCGAGGTCGCGCCATCGGTCGGCACAGCCCGCCTGCCCCAAATCAAGGAAGCCGACAATCCCCTTTTCGTCCGCGAGGATGTTCGGCAAACAGAAGTCGCCGTGGGACAGCACAAGCGTTTCCGGCGGACGGTTCGCTTTCAGCCACGCCAGCAGCGCTTCCGGCGATGCAAATCCGCCTGCGCCGTATGTGTCCGGCTGATTCGCGGTGTCAATGGTAACGCGCCCAGCGGCGATGTCTGCTTCCGCCTTTTGCAGGACGTCGTCCAGCACATAGGAGCATGGACAGCCCGCAATGTCGACATTCCAGAGCATCTCCGCCGCATCCGCCATCCGGCGCGCCAGCAGCGGCTGATTGTCCAGAAACGTTTCGTCGCAGAGCATCCGCCCGCGAAGGCGCGTCATCAGCAGATAGCGCATTCCACCCTGCACCGCCTCCGCCAGCACCTCCGGCACGGGCAGCCGCCCCTTCAAAAACCGCAGCATGATGCCCTCATTCGCCGCATTTCCCGTGTCCGGCTGCACTTTCAGCACACAGTCCTCATACATCACGACCTGCGCGCCCGAATGCCCGATGCGGTTCTCTTCGCCCGGATGTTGAGGTAGAAGCGCCTGAATCACCGCTGGTATCATTCGCCAATCTCCCTTTCCGCGTTTTCCCGATAATATCATAAAATTTTCCGCCTGTCAACGCCGGAAACGCTTGCACAAGCGCGCCCGATGTGCTACAATGTGGGAGGTTCCTAAGTGCAATTGAAGGAGGCAGCTATCATGACTGATACCCCCAACACCCCTGAACTGAATCCGCAGGACGTGCAGGATGAAGATGATCTGGACGTGGTCGTGATGACCGACGAGGACGGCACGGAATATCTCTATGACATCGCCGCCCGCATGGAACATGGCGACAACGAGTATGTGGTGCTGGTCCCGCAGGATGAAAATGACGACGAGGTCGTAATTCTCCGCTCTGAAATCGTCGATGACGAAACGGAAGAATTTGTTCCGGAAGAAGATGACAGCATCACCGATGCCATCTTCGAAGAATTTAAGCAGATGTTTGCCGACGACTACAACTTCGCCGACGGCGACGAGGGCGACGACAGCATGTTCACCGACGCGGAGTGACGCAGGAGGCTGACGATGAGCGAAATTCAGGACGAGGACATCATCACGCTGACCGATGAAAACGGCAACGATGTGGAGTTCCTGCTGCTGGACGTGGTCGAGTACAACAACGACGACTACATGGTGATGATTCCGCTGGACGATGAAGAAATTGAGGATGACGACGAGCAGGACGAAGTGGTGATTCTCAAGGTCATTCGCGAAGGCGACGAAGAAACCTACTCCGGTGTGGAGGACGAGGACGTGCTGAACGCCGTCTTTGAAATTTTCCAAGAACAGAATGCGGAAGAGGACGAGGACTAATTCGTCTCTCAAACGCAAAAAGGCGTTGGAATGTACGTTCCAGCGCTTTTTTCGTATGCAAAAAGCCGGGACAGCGTTCTGGTTGCCCCGGCTTTTGGTGATTATTTCTTTTCCGCGAGCTTTTTCTGCATGACATCCAGCGCTTTTGCCAGCTGTGCGTCGGTCAGGTCACCCAACTCGTACATGCCGTTGTCTCCGTCCACTTCCACGTCCGGCGTGATGCCCTGCTTGTGCACCGCATAGCCGTTGGGCGTGTAGTACTGCGCAACGGTAATCTGCATCCCAGAACCGTCGGAGAGCGGCACAACCGACTGCACAATGCCCTTGCCGTAGGTCTTTTTGCCGACAACGATCGCGTTCGCGCGGTCACGCAGTGCGCCGGTGAGGATTTCGGAGGACGATGCGCTGTTCTCGTTGACAAGGAGCACCAGCTGTATCTCCACCTTGCCGTCCTTTGTGCGGTAGTAGTAGCGTTCACCGTTCTTGTACTGCAAATAGCACAGCGTCCCCTTGTCAAGGAAGATATCGGCGATTCTCTGCGCGTCGTTCACCCAGCCGCCGGGATTGTCGCGCAGGTCGATAATCAAGCCCTTCGTGCCGTTCTCCACCATTTTATTAACGGTTGTTTCAAACTTTTCAGCGCAGTCGCCTGCAAAGTCGTAGAGATAAATGTAGCCGATTTCGTCGGTCAGCATCATGGAATCAATGCGGTTGACGTTAATGTTCGCGCGCGTGAGCGTGTACGCCATTTCCTCCGTGCCACGCAGAAACGTGACGTGCACATCCGTGCCCGGCGTGCCGCGCATGATATCTACCGCGTCGTTAATGGTGCTGGAGTTGACATACAAATCCTCCACCTTGTAGAGGATATCGCCCTTGCGGACGCCCGCCTCATGCGCCGGGCCGTTGTCGAACACGCGGCTGATGGTGCAGATTCCCGTCAGATAGGACGTGGAAATCTGGATGCCGACACCCGCATATTCACCTTCGTCATCCTCCCAGAGCTTGGCGTACTCTTCGGGCGTGTAGTAGAAGGTGTACGGATCACCCAGCCCGGAGAGCAGGCCGTCCGCCGCGCCGTCAAGCAAACTCTGCTTGTCGTAGTCCTCGAAGTACCCTTCGTCCACGATGTCCATCAGTTCCAGCAGCTTGTCAAACTGCTTGTACTTTTCATACTCCTCGCGGGAAATTGTGACGGTGTCGCCACTGGTATCGTCGGTGGCGGCATTCGCCATCTGCTTGCCCATCAGAGCGGTGAGCGTCGTGCAGCCGCTGAGCATCGCGCAGCACAGGACAAGAGACAGCACGAGCGCAAGTTTCTTTTTCATGGGAAAAATCCTCCTTATCGTTTATTTCCGGGGCGCTTTGTCGCCGCTGACTTTCTTCAACTCCATCAGGATTTTGAAGGTGATGGCATCGTCGAAGGAGCGCAAATCCAGCCCTGTCTGCCGCTGCACCTTGTCCAGCCGATACACCAGCGTATTGCGGTGAATATAGAGCTGACGCGCCGTGTCGGACAGATTCAAGTCCTTCTTGAAGAACATTTCGATTGTGTAGAGCATTTCCTCGTTAAACAGGCGCTGATTCTTGCGGTTGAAGAGCAGCCCGTGATAATAAGCGCTGATGTCCTGCGGCAGCTCCATCAGGAAGCGCTCCAGAATCAGGCGGCTGTAAATATAAATGCTCTCCTCCGGCTTGAAGATGCGTCCGACTTCAATAGCACGGCGCGCTTCGTTGTAGCTGTCGCGCAATTCGTCGATGGTGCGGCGCATTTTGCCGATGCCGACGGTCATCTGGTGCGCCGTCTCGCCCATCAGCGTCTCTTGCAGCGCCTGTGCAAACTGGTGCAGGTCGTCAATCGTTTCCACGTCCGTCATTTCCTTAATCAGCACAACGGTGTGGCGATCCATGTTCAGCAGCACGTCCTTGTCCTGCACCGGCGTAATGTCCCGCAGCAGGTCATAGGCGCACTCGTTTTCGGTTTGCACGATGTGGAAGAGCATGACCGTGCGATCCATCTCCTGCGGCAGCTGATGCTCGTGGCTGAGCGCCTCCAGTTCGCTGCCCAACAGGTCGCCCCGGAGCGCGCGGCAATACACGTCGCTGCTGCTCTCGGTGCGATTTTCGCCGGAGTGGTCGAGCGCGGCAATCAACATCGCCGCCAGCTGCAGCACGTCGCGCGCGCCGGGCTGCTGCTCGGCGCAAGTCAGCACGATATGCAGCGGCGGCACCGCCATATACAAGCCGGCCCGATTTTCTCCTGCCATATACAGGCTGCCCAGCATGGCACGCGCTTCACCCTCAGTCAGGCGAAGCGTAGATAGCGGCATCCCGTCCGGCAGTCTGTCCGAATCCGCATCCAGAATCGTGATGGGTACACTCAGGCGATTCAGCACGTTGTCAACCTGTTCCTGCAAACGTTTGTTCATCAAAGGTATACGCCCCTTTCGCGCCGCCATCCCACGCAGCGCTTGTATCCGAATATCCTATTTCAGTATAGCACACTTTCGCGCAGGAGAAAAGCGAATTTTGCTGAAAAGCGAAAATTTTTTGTGAATTTAGCACAAAAACAAACGTTCTGCCGATCAAAAAGAAGGAAGCACCCTCCCCATCACGGAGAAAGTGCTTCCTGAAAATTCTGTGTGAAGTGAATTACTTCGTCAGATTGGTCTTGGTCGGCGCGGGAACAGCATCGGACACCAGAATGGTGCGGGCGGTTTCCTTGTCGAAGAAGTGGAGGTGGTTCACATCGAACGCCACCTTGATTTCAGCGCCAGCGATGGACGTCGTGCGCGGGTTGACGCGAGCGATGATGTTGCCTTCCTTGCCGGTGGTGGTCAGGTACAGGTAGGTTTCAGAGCCCATCTTCTCAGTCACTTCGACCTTCACGTCGATGGCCGCATCGGCAGCGTTGGCGAGGAACATTTCATCGTCGTGGATGTTTTCCGGACGGATGCCCATGACAACTTCGCGGCCCACATAGGACTCATCCACAAACTTGGAAACCTTGCCCTGCGGCACAACGATCTTGTTGTCGCCAAAGTACGCAACAACTTCGTTGTTTTCGCGCTTGAGGCGCACGTCGAAGAAGTTCATCTGCGGAGAGCCGATGAAGCCTGCGACAAACTCGTTCGCCGGGAAGTCGTACAGGTTCTGGGGCGTATCCACCTGCTGCACAACGCCGTCCTTCATGACCACGATACGGGAAGCCATCGTCATAGCTTCGGTCTGGTCATGGGTAACGTAGATGAAGGTGGTCTGCAGGCGCTGATGCAGCTTGGTGATTTCGGTACGCATCTGCACGCGCAGCTTAGCGTCCAGGTTGGACAGCGGTTCGTCGAACAGGAAGACCTTCGGCTCACGGACGATAGCACGGCCCAGAGCAACACGCTGACGCTGGCCGCCGGACAGAGCCTTCGGCTTACGGTTCAGCAGGTGGTCAATGCCCAGAACGCGGGCAGCTTCTTCCACGCGGCGCTTGATTTCGTCCTTGGGGGTCTTGCGCAGCTTCAGGCCGAACGCCATGTTGTCGAACACGGTCATGTGCGGATACAGCGCGTAGTTCTGGAACACCATCGCGATATCGCGATCCTTCGGAGCAACGTCGTTAACCAGCTTGTCGCCGATATACAGTTCGCCGTCGGAGATTTCTTCCAAGCCGGCAACCATGCGCAGGGTGGTGGACTTGCCGCAGCCGGACGGGCCGACCAGAACGATAAATTCCTTGTCCTTGATGTCGAGGTTGAAGTCGCTGACAGCCGTCACGCCGCCGGCGTACACCTTGTAGATGTGCTGCAGGGATACACTTGCCATAATGAATTCCTCCTCACGAAAATTCGTAATCCGGTTGGCCAGCACCACGCTTGCGAATGGTTCCTCTTGCTTGGCCACTGTCGATATTATACCTGTTTTTCGCCAAATCGTAAATAGGCCGGATTGCCAATTCTTTGCGCAATTCCTTGTGCAGAATGTCTCGCATGGTTGAAAAGAAACGCTTTTTGTAGACAAATTGCCCAAAAAATCACTCGGTTCTAAGTGCCTGCGCTGGAGGAAGTCCTGCCGCTTTTGCCGCAGGAATCACGCCAAAGCTCAGCCCCAGCGCCGCCGCACCCGCCAGCAGCAGTCCCATGTGCAGCAGCTTTACCTGCGGCATTAAGCCAATCAGCGCGCCGAAGAGCGCCGTCATCCCCAAGCCGAGGAGAATCCCCAGCAGCCCGCCCAGCGACGCATACGCCGCCGCTTCCAGTAGAAACAGCAGCGCCACCTGCCGCGACGTTGCGCCAATTGCCTTGAGGAGTCCGATTTCGCGCCGCCGCTCCCGTACGGAAATCAACAGCACGTTCATCACGCCGATGGCGCCCGTCGCAACACACACGAACGCCACGCACGCCAGTACCATCACGAAAATCCGCACGACTGACTTCGCGGCGTCAACCTCGTTTTCCAGCGTCACGGAGAGATATTTTCCCGGCAGATTGTGCAGCTTCGCCAAAACATCCTCAGCCAGTTCCCCCGCCTTTTCGCCCTTCGGGACGGCCAGCGCCAGTTCTGTTGGGGCAAGCGCATAAGCATCCTGCCACGTTTGCAGCGGCAGGAGGAGCATTCCACTGCCCCGCGACGCACTCTGTGCGGGCATCCCCGCAACGACACCGACGATGCAGTAGCGCCGCCCGCCGCAGTTGATGAAATCCCCCACCGCCGCGTTCAAGCGCCCCGCCAGCGTCTCGTCAAGCAGGGCGACCCTTTCACCGCTGTACTCGCGCGCGGTGAACATGCGTCCCTGCACGCTGCTGGGGTGATGCACCGCTTCTAAGCCGTCGTCATATCCGGCAATCTGCGCATAGACGGTTTGCCCGCCGAGCGACACCGCGTCCATCGTCGATGCGCCAAGGCAAACATCCGCGCCCGTAGAAGCGGCGATGGCGCGGCAATCCTCCGTCAGCGGATACGCCGGATTTTCCGCGCAGAACCATACTTTGTCCACACCCAAGCGCGCGATTTCTTCCTCCACGCGGATTTCGCCCGCGTCGCCCAGCGAAAGCACTGTCAGTACCGCGCCGACGCCGACACCCAGCCCCAGCACCGTCAGCAGTGATTTCGCCAGATTTCCGCGCAGGCTGGTCAGCGCAAAATCCAGCGCGTCCCGCAGCGTCACGGCGTACCCTCCGCAATCCGGACGCGAACGCCTTGCTGACAGCGGTCAAATTCGCCGTTCACCACGCTGATTCCTTCCGGCAGGCTGACCCACGCGCTATTTTCGTCCGTCTGCACGATTTGCGCGGGAATTTCTGTGCAAATGCCATCAGCAATCCACCAGACCGTTTCGTCGGGCGTGATGGCACTGAGCGGCAGCGTTGTGACTTGCGCGTGATATTCGGCGGTAATCTGCGCTTCCACCTCTATGCCGGGGCTGAGGGTCAGCCCGTCCTGCGGCGTCAAAATCAGGCGATAGGCGGAAGAGCTTTCCGCAATCATCGGCTTGATGCTCGCGACCGTCGCGTAGCCGCAATGCTTGCCATTTGTGCTGATGTCTGCCAGCTGCCCAACGCGCACATCTTCCGCATCCGCCGGAACGCACAGACAGACGATTTCCGGCGCGCCCGCTGCAATCGTCATGGGGATGCTCCCCGCCTGCACGGGCGCATACGCTGCCGTCGCCACGCGCTGCACAATCCCGCTGACAGGCGCGCGCAGGACACTGCCCTCTGCCAGCGTCTGCATCAGGGCACTGCGCCCGTCGTCATCCAAATGCGTCATCAGCGCCAGCACCGCCTGTTCCTGCGCCGTACCGCCGCTGATCCGCGCCAGCGCCTGCCCCTGCGTCACGCGCTCCCCCTCGATTACATACAGCGCGTCCACCATGCCGCTGACCATTGCCGTGACGGGCGTTTCCTGCGTGTAGCAGACCGTCCCTGCGACACCGACCGTACGGCAAATGTTCCCCTTCTCCACGCGCACTGCCGCCACTTCCATTGGCTGATGGCGCAGGAAGAGTCCCGCGCACACGGCGGCGGTCGCCGTCAGCATTGTCAGCAGCTGCAGCACCTGCTTTTTCCGCATCGCTTCACGCCTCCCTATGCGGAGAAGCATTTCCGCGCCTCGGAAAATTTATGCGCCCAATCACAAAGCCCGCCGACGCTTCACAGCATTGGCGGGCTTTGCTTTGTATGGAGGATAGGGAGGTTCGGCATTTCCCTTTGGGGAAAATGCCTGGAAAAAGGAGATTGCAATCGGTGGATGGTGGCTTTCCGCCGCTTGCAAGAGTATCTTAGTGCAGGAATATGAAGTCTGCATGAATTTCTGGTGAATTGATTGTAACACCTGCAAGAAAATTTGCTTTCCATGAAAAACCGTTACTGTCCACGCACCTGGCTGCGCGCATTGCGAACGTTTTGCAGCATCTGCGTCATGTAGCTGTCCAGATTCGCAAGCTGACCCGCAATATACTGCTGGCAGTCCGCCTGTCGCTTGGCAATATCCTCATTTGCCTGTGCAGTGAGCGTTTCAGCTTCCTTCTCCGCCTGCTGACGGATGGCATCCGCCTGCACAAGGCGATTGGCGTCCTGCTGCGCCTTGTAGATGATATTTCGCGCTTCATTATTTGCTTTGTCGATAATCGCGCGGGCATCCGCATTCGCCTGAGACACTGCGCCAGCGCGAATCCGCTCGGCTTCCTGCTTGGCGGCTTCTGCATCCTTCTGCGCATCAGCGCGCGCCTTTTCGCCCTCGGCGCGCGCGGCAGCGGCTTCTTTTTCCGCCTGTGCCTTCAGGCGCTGCGCATCATCAGCCGCGGTCTGCCGCTGCATCTCCGCTTCTTGCTGCGCACGGGACAGGGTGGCTTCCTTCTCCTTCAGCACCGCCTGTGCCTGATGCACGGCGGCAGGTAGACTGTTCTGCAAAGCACTGAGCTGGTTGTTGAGCCAGTTTTTATCGATGACGATTGTCCGCCCAACTCCACGAGCCTTGCTGATTTGGTCAATCAGAATGGCAATTGCGTTCTGAGCGGTTTGAAGGTCATTGTTTCCCTGAGAACCCTGCGAGTTGTTCAGCATATCGTCTGCTCCTCTCCTGCTTTCGCTCAAGCGGGTGTATTGAGTCACTTCTGTGCGCGATGAAAGTGCGTGGTCACGTCCTCGGCAATGCACGCCGGGACAAAATCGCGGATATCCGCACCGAACGCGGCGGCTTCCCGGACGGCAGAGGATGAAATGCACGAATGTTCCGGGCGTGTCATCAGGAAAATCGTCTCCATACCCGGCAGCAGATGGCTGTTGATCTGCGCCATCGTCAGCTCGGACTCGAAGTCGCTGACGGCACGAAGCCCGCGGACAACAACGCTCGCCTGATGCGTGCGCACATAGTCCACCAGCAGCCCATCCCAGCAGTCGATGGTCACGTTCGGCAAATCACGCGTGAGTTTCTCCAGCAGTGCCATCCGCTCCTGCACGGAGAAGCAGCCTGTTTTCTGCGGATTGTGCATCACGGCGACAATCAGGCGGTCGAACAGCTTCGCGGCGCGGCGGATAACATCCTCGTGACCCAGCGTAACCGGGTCAAAGCTGCCGGGATAAACGCAAATGCGTTCCATTTACAATTCCTCCGTATGAATCAGGCGGAAAAAGCTCACGCCCGCAATGCCGTACTTGCGGCTATCGTACAGATCAAAGCCATCCGGGGTGGATGGGAACGTCTTTGCCTCATGCTCGACCAGAATAATGGCATCTTCCGCCAGCAGCGGCTTGAGCGCATTCATCACGCCGCAGAGGTCGTGCATGGCATACGGCGGATCAAGAAACACAAGGTTGAAACAGTCGTCCGCGCGCTGGAGCTGCGATACGGCGGCTTGCCAATCCATCAGCAGCAGGCGGCAGCGGTCGTCCATCCGCAGCTTGCGGCAATTCGCTTCCTCTACCTGATGCGCCTTTTTGTCCACATCCACCAGCACGGCGGATGCAGCCCCCCGGCTGACCGCCTCAAACGCCATTGCGCCGCTGCCTGAGAACAAATCCAGCACCCGCGCCCCCCGCACCTGCTGCTGAAGGATATTGAACACATTCTCACGAACACGGTCGAGCGTTGGGCGCGTATCTCTCCCCAGCGGCGCGTCAATGACTGTGCCGCGGGCTGTTCCGGCGATGATTCGCATGTGGGTTTCCTCCACTTAATTCAGCTGCTCCGGGCCGTTCTGTGCGTTGCGCTGCTTGCGCTCCTTATTCGCCTTCTTGCGCGCCTTGCGCTTGCCGGCAGCAATGTCCGCCTGCACCTGCGTGCGGATGCGGACACCCTGCGGATATCCCAGCCCATAGGCAATCATCGGCAGGCAGCACAGCAGCGGGCTGAACTGCTCCAAGCGCAGCATTGCGTCGCTGTTCGTCGCACCAACAATGTTGACGGCGGGCAGGATGCAGGTGCGAATCACCATGCGCAGAATTGTCATGCCCGCGACGCCGCCGTCCTGCGCGTACACTGCCAGCGCCGCGCCGTTATCGACGTTATCCATCATGCTGCTGACCCACGTCGGCAGCGCGCCGATGCTCGTCATTTGGCGCTGCGTCGTGCAGGCCAGCACGGTCGCGGCAATCAGCAGCGGAAGCGAGCCAATCAGCGCTGTCAAAAAGCCTTTGAGCGGGTGATAGCACGCGCGGATTTCCGCGTCATTGAGCATTCGGTTCGACTCCTTGCGCTGATACGCCAGTTCCCCCGCGTTGACCGCAACGCTGCCTGCCGCTGCGCCAGCCTGGAACATAACCGTCAGCAGCAGCAGAACGACCGCCAGATTGATGATGAGGCGGAGCGTGAAGCTGTCAAAGCTCAGCACCGCGCCCAGAAACAGGAACGCAATTGCCATCATCAGCAGATACAGGAAGAAGCGCAGCGCACCGCCGATGCAGGACGAATCCAGCGGCTTGCCCGTCAAATACGGCTTTTTGCTGACAGGTTTGGGGGCAGCGGTTTTCTTTTTCGTTTCCGACATGGTATTTCCTCAACTTTCATGATTTTGACGGATTTTTCCCGCCGCTGAAGTACCGAATCTCCTCCCCGTCCACACAGGCATCCAGCGGAATATCCCAGCTTTCGCGCGGAATGTCATCCACCCACTGCCACGGCAGGGCACAGCCCAGTGCAATTCCGTTTTTCAGCGGCAGCAGCCCGTCATAGTAGCCGCCGCCCTTGCCCAGCCGCGTGCCGTCCGGGGCAACGCCTTCCAGCGGCGTCAACAGCAGGTCAATCGCATCCGGCAATAGAATCGGAGCGCTTTCCGGCGGCTCAGGAATACCATAGGCGCCCGGAATCAGCGCTGACAAGTCGCAAATTTGCCGCATGGTCATCTGCCGCCCACCTTCCACCCTCGGCAGCAGCAGCGTTTTGCCCAAATCCAGCGTCAGGCGCAGAAGCGGCATGATATCAGCCTCCCGCGCCATCGGCACATACCCGGCAACGACATTTGCGCGGCGGAACAGGTCGCTTTGCGCAATCACGGCGCAGAGCCTTGCGCTTTCCGCGTCTCGCTGGCTTTTGCCGGGATACCGCGCGCGAATCGCTTTTCGCAGCGCCGCCTTTTCCGTGCTCATTCGTGCTCGTGCAGCCAGACGCGGCGAACGCGCTCCGTCGCCGCCAGCAGCACCTCGTAGCCAATCGTGTCCGACCAAGATCCGAGTTCATCCGGCGTGATGGTTTCCGCGCCGTCCGAGCCCATCAGGGTCACTTCGTCGCCCGCCTTGACGTTCGGAATGTCGGTCACGTCCACCATCATTTGATCCATGCAGATACGCCCGACGACCCGCGCGCGCTGCCCGTGCAGAATCACCTGCGCGCGGCTGGAGGCGTTGCGGTGATAACCGTCGCCGTAACCGCAGGCTACCGTCGCAATGCGCATCGGCTTTTCCGCCGTAAATGTGCAGCCGTAGCTGATTTTGTCGCCCGGCTGAACGGTCTTGACGAACGTCACCTGCGTCCGCCATGTCATGACCGGGCGGAGGGGCAAATCCGTTTCCACCGGCGGATGACCGTACATCGAGATACCCGCGCGCACCATGTCCAGCGCGGCTTCCGGGCAGCGGTGAATCGCCGCGGAGTTAGCGCAGTGGCGCACGATACCGTCCGGCAGGAGCGTCAACAGCTGCTGAAAGCGCTCAAACTGCATCCGCGTATATGCCATATCGCTGCCATCGGCATCCGCAAAGTGCGTGAATGCCCCCGTCAGGCGGACATGCGGGCTGACTTGCAGACGGGCGAGAATCGCGCGGATTTCCTCTTCCGTGCGCACGCCAATGCGCCCCATGCCCGTGTCGATTTTCAGGTGCATCAGCCCCGTCAAGCCGCTTTCCTTCGCGCAGGATTCGAGCGTATCAACCATCTCCGGCGTACAGACGGTCAGCGTCAGTTCGTTGCGGACGCCCTCGGCAATTTCTTCATCAGAGGATGCGCCCAGCACCAGCACCGGCGCGGTTACGCCCGCCTGACGCAGCGCCGCGCCCTCATCCGTGCGGGCAACCGCCAAGGCACTTGCACCCGCTTCCAGCGCAGCACGGGCGACCTTTGCAATGCCGTGCCCATAAGCATCCGCCTTGACAACGGCCATCAGCTTCGTTTTTTCCGGCAGCGTGGAGCGCAATAGACGCACATTCTCCCGCAGCGCTTCCAAATCAATTGTCCGAACAGGATACTGCTGCATGTGCAGCTCACCTTCCTTAAACACAGCAAAATGCTCCCGCTTTGGGCGGCAGACTGCCTTTTATTATAGCATAGGAACACGATAAAGAAAAGGGGCAAACCGGAATTTGCGCCGTTTTGCCGCTGATTTATGGGCTTATCGTCCGCTTTTCTCATGCTGCGCAATCTGCTCGTTCAGCAGATTGACATCGCCGCAGCCCATCGTAATTGCCAAATCGCCCGGCTTTAAGTGTGCGCGCAGGTACGCCTCGGTATCGTCAAACGACGGTGTCCATACGGCGTTCAGCCCGTGCGCCTGCATTCCGGCGACCAGCTTGCCGCTGTCCAAATCGGGGTAATTCTCCCGCTTTTCACGCGCGCTGAAAATATCCATGACAACGGTCACGTCCGCCGCCTCGGTGCACGTCAGGTAGTCATTGAAGAGATGCTTCACGCGGTCAAACGTGTGCGGCTGCATAACAGCGTAAAGCGTCCCCTTGCAGCGCTTGCGGGCGATAGCGACGGCATTGCGCATTTCCGCCGGATTATGCCCGTAGTCGTGGAACATCTCCGCGCCGTTGAGCAGCCCCGTCAGTTCAAATCGCCGATGCGCCCCGGTGAAGCGCGCCAAACTCTCCGCTGCCTTCGACATATCCGCGCCCAGTACCCACGCCGCAGTGAGCGCCGCCAGCCCATTTTCGACATTGAAGCGCCCCGGCACGCCCATCTTGACGTGCGCCAAGATGTTCCCCTGCGCGCAGAGGTCGAATGTATAATAGCCGTTATCATCTTCCGTCAGCGCGGCGGGATGCACGTCGCAATCCGCTGTCAGCCCGAAGGTAATCGTCCGGCAGTTGAGGCGCGACAGCTGGCGAACCACGCGCTCATCCGTCCCCTTGCCGATGGCGACGCCGTTTTCCGGCAGCAGGTGCAGAAACTGCCCGAACGTCTCCTCAATCTCGTCGATATCCTTGTAGCAGTCCAAGTGATCCGCGTCGATATTCAGCACAACCGCCATCGTCGGATGCATATGCAGGAACGAGCGGTTGAATTCACACGCTTCAGCGGCAAAAATATCGCTGTGACCAATGCGGGTTGACCCGCCGATGGCATCAAGCTTGCCGCCGATATGCACTGACGGGTCAAGCCCGCACTCCACGAGAATTTCCGAAAGCATGGAGGTCGTCGTCGTCTTGCCGTGCGCACCGCAGATGCCGATGGCGCGCGCATAGTGGCGCATCAGCTGTCCCAGCAGCTCCGCGCGTTCCATCGACGGAATATGCAGCCGCTCCGCTTCGGCGCGTTCGGGGTTCGTCAGCGGAATCGCCGCGGTATAGACCACCAAATCCGCGCCATGGACATTCTCAGCGCGGTGGCCGATGGTTACTTTCGCGCCCGCCTGCCGCACATCGTTCATCAGATACCCGTCATTCTGATCCGATCCTGTCACCTGATACCCCAAATGCTGAAGCATTTGAGCCAAACCCGACATACTGGAGCCACCGATGCCAATCATATGGATGCGTTTACCCGCAAAATCCTGAATCTGCGGCGTGTTCATAATCACTCATCTCTCCTAAGAATCCAATTCCGCGTCTATTATACGCTATCTGCCCCCGAATAATCAAGTCATCCCGCCTAATTTCTGCGAAAAAAGGCGGATTTGCGTGTGATTTCATCATGTTTTGCTTGACATTCGGGCGGTTTCCTGCTATTGTTATGCGTGGGTATGCCTGCGCACACCCGCTGTTTTTCGTATGGACGAACGCGCACCGGCTGCATAGAAGCCGCTGAAAGGGAGGATACTACGCATGACCAAGGCCTTGATTTCTGTCACCGGACAGGATACTACCGGTATTATCGCCCGCGTCGCGACCAAACTGTCTGAACTCAACATCAATATTCTGGACATCACGCAGACCATCCTGTCGGGATGCTTCACGATGATGATGGTCGTTGACCTTGACGGCGCCCAGATGGAGTTTGCCGCCGTGGATGAGGCGTTCCAGCCCATCCGCGAGGAAATGCACCTGAATATCCACCTCCAGCGCATGGATATTTTCGACGCGATGCACCGCATTTAAGGCAGGAGGACTTGAAGGATGATTGAAACGGGCGAAATCCTCCAAACGATGGCGATGATTCAGGAGCAGAACTTTGATATCCGCACCATTACGCTGGGCATCAATCTGCTGGACTGCTCTCATCCGTCCCCGGAAGCCTGCGCACAGCGCGTGTACGATAAAATCTGCCGTGTCGCCAAAGACCTTGTGCGCACGGGCGAAGCCATTGAGCGTGAACTGGGCATTCCGATTGTCAACAAACGCATCTCCGTGACCCCGGTGAGCCTGATCTGTCAGGGCGACCCGCGCCCGATTGCCAAGGCACTTGACCGCGCGGCGAAGGAAATGGGCGTGAACTTCCTGGGCGGCTACTCTGCCCTGATGCACAAGGGCGCAACGCTGGCGGACGAGCGGCTGCTGGTTTCTATCCCCGAAGTGCTCTCCACGACCGAGCGGCTTTGCTCCTCTGTCAACGTCGGCAGCACCCGCGCGGGCATCAATATGAACGCCGTACGCGAAATGGGCGAAATTATCAAAAAGACGGCGGCGCTGACGGCGGACACGGACGGGCTGGGCTGTGCGAAGCTGGTCGTTTTCTGCAACGCAGTGGAGGATAACCCGTTTATGGCGGGTGCTTTCTGCGGCGTGGGCGAGCCGGAATGCGCCATCAACGTCGGCGTGTCCGGACCGGGCGTGGTCAAGCGCGCGCTGGAAAGCGTCAAGGGGCAGCCTTTTGACGTGGTAGCGGAAACCATCAAGAAGACGGCGTTCAAGATTACCCGCGTGGGTCAGCTGGTTGCACAGGAAGCGTCGCAGCGGCTGAATATTCCCTTCGGCATTGTTGATCTGTCCCTTGCCCCGACCCCCGCGCGCGGTGACTCCGTGGCGCATGTGCTGACGGAAATGGGACTGGAAATGGCGGGCGCTCCTGGCACGACGGCGGCGCTGGCGCTGCTCAACGACGCCGTGAAGAAGGGCGGCGTGATGGCATCGAACCACGTCGGCGGGCTGAGCGGCGCGTTTATCCCGGTCAGCGAGGATATTGGCATGATTGAAGCGGCGTCGGCGGGCGCGCTGACGCTGGAGAAGCTGGAAGCCATGACGTGCGTCTGCTCCGTGGGGCTTGACATGATTGCTATTCCAGGCGACACCAGTGCGGCGGCAATTTCCGGCATTATTGCGGATGAAGCCGCTATCGGCATGGTCAACAACAAGACCACGGCGGTGCGCGTGATTCCGGCCG
>OGPL01000293.1_pt1 | contig 55317 bp, 52 predicted proteins | sample 1552901 | NCBI WGS metagenome assembly OGPL01 (sample SAMEA2580244, study PRJEB22360) | human gut metagenome | biome: human gut; feature: human-associated habitat; material: faeces | place: Denmark | collected 2008/2010 | reverse complement strand
AAACATATAACGTCTGAGGGTATAAGCTTGTCCCCATACGCGTGGGGATGATCCTAATATTATGCTTAATAAGGGAACAGCGGCAGTCTTGTCCCCATACGCGTGGGGATGATCCTACAAAGTTATAGTAAACGAGTCTATACAAGACCTTGTCCCCATACGCGTGGGGATGATCCCGCAAAGAGCGCAAGTATCGCTTTACAGACTGTCTTGTCCCCATACGCGTGGGGATGATCCTATGACGGAAACCAGCCCGTTATATATGGCAAGCTTGTCCCCATACGCGTGGGGATGATCCTAATTCTGTCATACTGATATAATCTATCTGCATCTTGTCCCCATACGCGTGGGGATGATCCTAACACACTTCGTTGTTTAAATCAGCGTAGCAACTTGTCCCCATACGCGTGGGGATGATCCTTGATACACCGCTTGCTGACGGTATCATCGGAGCTTGTCCCCATACGCGTGGGGATGATCCTAACTTAAAACATATAACGTCTGAGGGTATAAGCTTGTCCCCATACGCGTGGGGATGATCCTGGCTGAATATCATATTGGATGCGGAATTACAGCTTGTCCCCATACGCGTGGGGATGATCCTAATCCTCGGTTGTTTTTCCGCACTTCGGATAACTTGTCCCCATACGCGTGGGGATGATCCTCCGATACTGATTGACGCTGATTTTACGGTTGACTTGTCCCCATACGCGTGGGGATGATCCTATCGCCCTTTGCAAACAACGCTCTTTTTGTGGCTTGTCCCCATACGCGTGGGGATGATCCACAGCGTCAACACTTGGCATCGCAACCGCTCCACTTGTCCCCATACGCGTGGGGATGATCCCAAAAAGTACGGCGGTTATGACTTAGACACAACCTTGTCCCCATACGCGTGGGGATGATCCCTGTATATGAGGATATGGAGAATAATTGTAACTCTTGTCCCCATACGCGTGGGGATGATCCCTGCCTTTTGAGCCGCTACCACAACCCCAACAACTTGTCCCCATACGCGTGGGGATGATCCTCGGTAAAAAAGCTGTTATTCATCGTTTTGCCACTTGTCCCCATACGCGTGGGGATGATCCCTTGATACGCCGTTGATCGAGAGAAAAGCATTTCTTGTCCCCATACGCGTGGGGATGATCCTTGCCTGATTGACTTGACATCATAGAGGGATAACTTGTCCCCATACGCGTGGGGATGATCCTTCACTCGATGACATATGCAACAGTTCTATATCCTTGTCCCCATACGCGTGGGGATGATCCCGTCTGACGCTGTAGGCTGTACATAGCGCCTTACTTGTCCCCATACGCGTGGGGATGATCCTAATTCGTTCAGACGCTCGATATCGAGCGAGCCCTTGTCCCCATACGCGTGGGGATGATCCTAATGCACGATACCAATAACTTAAAACATATAACTTGTCCCCATACGCGTGGGGATGATCCCCGTTATTCTCAGGCTGTATCTCGTCAAAAAATCTTGTCCCCATACGCGTGGGGATGATCCCCGTAAATTTTCCCATTGTTTACCTTTCCTTTCCTTGTCCCCATACGCGTGGGGATGATCCCACGCATTGCGTCGGCTTATCAAGTCGGGAAAACTTGTCCCCATACGCGTGGGGATGATCCCTGCCTATGAATGTGGTTCACAGCAAGTCGAAACTTGTCCCCATACGCGTGGGGATGATCCTCGGAAGATGGTCTTTGTAATTCTGCGAAGCGCCTTGTCCCCATACGCGTGGGGATGATCCCTATCGGGGGCACGGCAAGCGGATATTTTAATTCTTGTCCCCATACGCGTGGGGATGATCCCTATCGTGACATCCGCTTTATAGTAAGCGTTAACTTGTCCCCATACGCGTGGGGATGATCCCTATCTTTTATTTTGTTTGACCTCTTTTTTGAGCTTGTCCCCATACGCGTGGGGATGATCCGTGACAAGTCGGACAGTGCATATCGAGATACGCCTTGTCCCCATACGCGTGGGGATGATCCTTAAACTACTATCCCAATCTAACAAAAATCCTCCTTGTCCCCATACGCGTGGGGATGATCCTTATGTGAAAAATAAAAAGCCCCTCACAAGAGGCTTGTCCCCATACGCGTGGGGATGATCCTCGAAAAACGACAGAGAGTTTATATCTTTGCAGCTTGTCCCCATACGCGTGGGGATGATCCCCGATACATATCATAAGTTTACGATGATATATACTTGTCCCCATACGCGTGGGGATGATCCCACCTCATAGTAACTTAAGCTATCATTATAGACCTTGTCCCCATACGCGTGGGGATGATCCTATCTTGACTTCCTCGGTGTACTCTCCGCTCTTCTTGTCCCCATACGCGTGGGGATGATCCCGCATGGCTTAACGACCCGACCCACTATGACACCTTGTCCCCATACGCGTGGGGATGATCCCACCCAGCCCTTGCAGATACAAGGGCTTAAGTACTTGTCCCCATACGCGTGGGGATGATCCTTCATTCTCTCTCGCATAGTCAACAAGCTCAAACTTGTCCCCATACGCGTGGGGATGATCCTATGTCAAAAAGAAAAACACTGGCTCAGCAGTACTTGTCCCCATACGCGTGGGGATGATCCCTGCTATATCTGACAAGGTTAATACCTTTATCACTTGTCCCCATACGCGTGGGGATGATCCCGAGTCTATACAAGACGAGTTTGCTTCGCAGGAGCTTGTCCCCATACGCGTGGGGATGATCCTGAATTTGGCGAACTGCCTATGAATGTTGTTCACTTGTCCCCATACGCGTGGGGATGATCCTTTACCACCCAGAAAGCAAACGACCGCAAACCGCTTGTCCCCATACGCGTGGGGATGATCCCATCATCACGAAAAAACACCGCCGCTCCCTGAGCTTGTCCCCATACGCGTGGGGATGATCCTACCAAAATGCAGGAAATAATGCCAAAATATAACTTGTCCCCATACGCGTGGGGATGATCCTCAGCGTAGCAACCGCTACAAAACCAAAAAACTCTTGTCCCCATACGCGTGGGGATGATCCCTGTAGCTTAAATAATCTATGTGGGGGCATATCCTTGTCCCCATACGCGTGGGGATGATCCTACCTTTATCACAGAGTATAACCAAACTATAGCCTTGTCCCCATACGCGTGGGGATGATCCCGGCAAACACCCCCCGAATCTTTTGCAGAAGGACTTGTCCCCATACGCGTGGGGATGATCCTGTCAAGTGAGCCAAAGCTGTCGATAAGCTTGACTTGTCCCCATACGCGTGGGGATGATCCTCTTGCCCCCGTTTGTGTCGGTCAGGTCGTCAGCTTGTCCCCATACGCGTGGGGATGATCCGTTTTGCGCGCGTCTTACATAGCACCTCATAGTCTTGTCCCCATACGCGTGGGGATGATCCTGACTAAAAGTTGTATATATTCTATCTTGTGTGCTTGTCCCCATACGCGTGGGGATGATCCCGCATTTGAGCATTTATGCTCGTATATTGCGTCCTTGTCCCCATACGCGTGGGGATGATCCTTCGTGCGGCATATCAGCCATTAGACAGCAAATCTTGTCCCCATACGCGTGGGGATGATCCCCTCTGAGTTTAGCGACTACTACGGCGCAAATCCTTGTCCCCATACGCGTGGGGATGATCCTATCGTCCGTGAAGATAAAGTCAAAATGCTTACCTTGTCCCCATACGCGTGGGGATGATCCCATCATCTTCATCCATCCAACCGCATTCTACACCTTGTCCCCATACGCGTGGGGATGATCCCAATCGGGAAGATGCTTGACAACTATGTCACGGCTTGTCCCCATACGCGTGGGGATGATCCTCGTAAATGGCAAATCCGATATTACAAGCACTACTTGTCCCCATACGCGTGGGGATGATCCCGGTCGTAAGCCCGTCAAGCAAGCATAAAAAAGCTTGTCCCCATACGCGTGGGGATGATCCGTATCTGCGCCGCTATCAATCCCGATATGGCAGCTTGTCCCCATACGCGTGGGGATGATCCCAGTTCCGCACTTCTTCTTGACGAAAGTTCCCCCTTGTCCCCATACGCGTGGGGATGATCCCCATTGCCCCATATCGGAAATCATGTATGAAAACTTGTCCCCATACGCGTGGGGATGATCCAGGACGATTGTTTGAGATGTATATCAAGCGGTTCTTGTCCCCATACGCGTGGGGATGATCCTTGATGCTTCCTTTGCTGTCACAAATGCGACATCTTGTCCCCATACGCGTGGGGATGATCCTAAAAAATCACGAAAGGATTAACGAAATGGATACTTGTCCCCATACGCGTGGGGATGATCCCAAATCACAAATTTGCCGTCTTTAAACGTCACTCTTGTCCCCATACGCGTGGGGATGATCCCCGAGGACTATTACGTGAACGCTAGAACAAAAGCTTGTCCCCATACGCGTGGGGATGATCCCAACTCGGAAACAGAAATCCTCAGCAGATAGTGCTTGTCCCCATACGCGTGGGGATGATCCCAATCATCTGCGTGCCACGGCGTTCCCGTGTTACTTGTCCCCATACGCGTGGGGATGATCCTAGTAATCAGTAAATGTAAATTTATCGGATAATCTTGTCCCCATACGCGTGGGGATGATCCCTGTCGCAAATAAGGGAACTTGTCAAGGATGAAGCTTGTCCCCATACGCGTGGGGATGATTTTTCTGGTGTTTTGTGTTAAAATCTTTGCCGAAGCTTGTCCCCATACGCGTGGGGATGATCCCAGGAACGCAAGGAAATTGACAAACTGCAAGAGCTTGTCCCCATACGCGTGGGGATGATCCCCGATTTGGTATACTCAATCGATTCAGATATTACTTGTCCCCATACGCGTGGGGATGATCCTTTTCATCTCCCTTGAAAAGTTCGTTCAGACGCTCTTGTCCCCATACGCGTGGGGATGATCCTCTCAAAGATACGCACAGCGGAGATGTAAAGACCTTGTCCCCATACGCGTGGGGATGATCCGCCTGCCGCCATAAGCAGTTACAAAGCTGATAACTTGTCCCCATACGCGTGGGGATGATCCTCGCCACCGAAATAGGAACAGAAACCGTGTAAAGCTTGTCCCCATACGCGTGGGGATGATCCCCGCACACGCCGCAACGGATAAAGCACTTGACGCTTGTCCCCATACGCGTGGGGATGATCCTTTTTTGGTTTTTGAAAGGAAAATGCAAAATGACTTGTCCCCATACGCGTGGGGATGATCCTCCTAAAGCAATTCCTGAAAACTGGTACAACTACTTGTCCCCATACGCGTGGGGATGATCCCGATGAAGTTGCGGTTATCAACGTATCAGGCAACTTGTCCCCATACGCGTGGGGATGATCCTTTGCCGTCTTTAAACGTCACTATTCCAACGTCCTTGTCCCCATACGCGTGGGGATGATCCTATCCAGTGCGCTTGGCAAAATCGAGAGAAAGTCTTGTCCCCATACGCGTGGGGATGATCCCATCTGACCATTTTCGTGACCTCACGAAAATGGCTTGTCCCCATACGCGTGGGGATGATCCTGTATCACCGAAAACATCATCTTCATCCATCCACTTGTCCCCATACGCGTGGGGATGATCCTTATCGGAAAGTCGGGATAATTTTCTCCGTCATCTTGTCCCCATACGCGTGGGGATGATCCCGAGCGCAAGACCGTTTCTATGGAACGCTACTGCTTGTCCCCATACGCGTGGGGATGATCCTAATTGCCGAAGCTGTCGGTTGTAACGTTGTAACTTGTCCCCATACGCGTGGGGATGATCCTTACGACAAATGGAACGGCTCCGATGTTTTTGACTTGTCCCCATACGCGTGGGGATGATCCGGCGATAAGCTGACCGAAGCAGAAGGTAGCAAACTTGTCCCCATACGCGTGGGGATGATCCTCACCTCTTAGAAACAAATACGATGATACCGAACTTGTCCCCATACGCGTGGGGATGATCCTCAATACTGTCATAACTGTACTCGTCAACATACCTTGTCCCCATACGCGTGGGGATGATCCTATTTACGATAATCCTGAGTTGATAGGAGGAGGCTTGTCCCCATACGCGTGGGGATGATCCTTTAAAGAAACCGCCGAAACACACGGACTACAGCTTGTCCCCATACGCGTGGGGATGATCCCTGATTATGTTTCGTACATTTCGGTTTGTAGTTCTTGTCCCCATACGCGTGGGGATGATCCCGATACCAAAGCGAGAAGGTCATTGCTGTCGAACTTGTCCCCATACGCGTGGGGATGATCCTAGCTTTAAGACTATCACTACTAATAACAGCAACTTGTCCCCATACGCGTGGGGATGATCCTATAATGCGATACTCCATCGCAAGTAACAAACGCTTGTCCCCATACGCGTGGGGATGATCCTTATGTACTTAACAATATCCTTGACTTCAAGCACTTGTCCCCATACGCGTGGGGATGATCCTGCAGAAACGTCATGGAGTTACTGTCCCAACTGCTTGTCCCCATACGCGTGGGGATGATCCTGGCACTCGGCAGTGCTGACATTGATACGCAGGCTTGTCCCCATACGCGTGGGGATGATCCCTGCACCGTTGCCAAGTAAATACTGATTTTCCTCTTGTCCCCATACGCGTGGGGATGATCCCGCTAGAACAAAAGTTGTTGGCAATATTTACGACTTGTCCCCATACGCGTGGGGATGATCCTAGTCTTGCCTGCCTTGCTTGCCGCTACTGCGACTTGTCCCCATACGCGTGGGGATGATCCCGTGTGTAGCGTTAATTTAACGGTTGATGTAAACTTGTCCCCATACGCGTGGGGATGATCCTTAAAACTGCCTTTAGCCCCCGAGCCACAACCCCTTGTCCCCATACGCGTGGGGATGATGAGGATATGCTTGTGGTGTAGGCGAATGGCGTGCCCTTGTCCCCATACGCGTGGGGATGATCCTTTGTTCCGTACACTGATACAAAAACAGGCATACTTGTCCCCATACGCGTGGGGATGATCCTAATTCCGAGTATTCCTCCTACAACGTTGCTTACTTGTCCCCATACGCGTGGGGATGATCTTTCTTGTCAATCAATGGCGTATCAAGTTTCATACTTGTCCCCATACGCGTGGGGATGATCCTAGTTTTGACTTGCCTTACCGACATATCAACCGCTTGTCCCCATACGCGTGGGGATGATCCTAATTGCCGAAGCTGTCAGTTGTAACGTTATAACTTGTCCCCATACGCGTGGGGATGATCCCAAGCCCTGTAAAACACCGTCAATTATTTTTTGCTTGTCCCCATACGCGTGGGGATGATCCCAGTTGCCGTTGCATAAATTAATCTGTCGGTTTCTTGTCCCCATACGCGTGGGGATGATCCTCTGTTTCTGTCGGATTGTTTTTGTTTGCAAGTCTTGTCCCCATACGCGTGGGGATGATCCCCCCATTATTAACGTTTAGATTTTTGGTATATCCTTGTCCCCATACGCGTGGGGATGATCCTAATCGCCCGTGTTTGTTGCCGCCGAATAATCGCTTGTCCCCATACGCGTGGGGATGATCCCCGCCTTTGTATTTTCGGGGAAAGATACATTGCCTTGTCCCCATACGCGTGGGGATGATCCTGAAAATGATATATCGGAACAGGCTAAAACTATCTTGTCCCCATACGCGTGGGGATGATCCTCGAAAAAAGATTGATTGAAATGCAGAAAAGAGCTTGTCCCCATACGCGTGGGGATGATTGTCGCTATCACAGCCCCCTGCGCCGTCAGCACGTCTTGTCCCCATACGCGTGGGGATGATCCTAACCTCGCCGTAACGGTTGTAAAGCTGTAATGCTTGTCCCCATACGCGTGGGGATGATCCTAGTCGTCTATCTGCTTTGCCGTGCTTGCATCACTTGTCCCCATACGCGTGGGGATGATCCTTACGTTGGAAATGACGGTGATATAACAAATGGCTTGTCCCCACACGCGTGGGATGATTCTTACCTCTTTGTTTTGTGTTTGTAAGCACACTACTAAGCATACCGTCATCTATCGCTACGGAAAACGCTACCGACTTGATTGATTTTCCGGCAAGTACCTTTGCCACCAATTCGTAGAGTTCTTCGGCACTCCATTCTTTGTGTCTATTTTTTTGTTTTAACACCTCCGAACTGCAAGCATATTTGAGCCGAACCCATTTCCTTATCATCTGGCGGAAATTTGTCTCATTTGCTCTTTCCGGTGTTTTCATCCATTCTCCTTTTCTGTATTTTTCAACAGCTTTTCTTTTGTACGCATAATCGTATTTCACAAAATTACCCTCCTTACCGGATGTCCGGTAAGGAGGGTAATTATCGCTATAACAACGGGGTTAACGTATTTTTTGAGTATATTACTTTATATCTGCGTGGTGTGCCTGAATTGACTTTACGCCGAAGTGCTTGTTTGCTTTAAGTGACTTTATACCCTCGATGCTTGCCTTAGCGGCCGCCATTGTTGTGATATAAGGCACCTTATGTCTGATTGCTGACTTGCGGATGTAGCTGTCATCGTTTGCACTCGTCTTTCCTGCGGGTGTGTTGATGATAAGCTGGATATCGCCGTTTGCTATTGCATCGGTGATGTTGGGTCTGCCCTCGTACATCTTGTTGATACGTTCAGCGGTGATGCCTGCGTCCTTTATCATATCATAGCTCTTGCCTGTTGCAAGGATACGGAAACCAAGCTCGCTGAATGATTTTGCGATTTCAAGCAGTTCGGGCTTATCTCTGTCGCATACGCTGAGGAGAACAGTTCCCCCAAGAGGAAGCTTTACCTGTGTTGCCTCCTGAGCCTTGTAGTACGCTTCTCCAAATGTGGGAGCGATTCCGAGAACCTCGCCTGTTGAACGCATTTCGGGACCGAGAACGGGGTCAACCTCCTGGAACATATTGAAGGGGAATACCGCTTCCTTAACACCGTAGTGATTGATTACCTTGTCGTGAAGCTCGGGTACGGGGGAGGGCTTGCCTGTCAGCGATGATGTGATTATCTGTGTAGCAAGCTGTACCATGTTGATGTTGCAAACCTTTGATACCAACGGAACTGTACGGGACGCTCTGGGGTTAGCTTCAAGAACATAGACTGTATCGTCTTCAATAGCGTACTGCATATTCATAAGACCACATACATTCATTTCTACTGCAATCTTCTTTGTGTAATCCTTGATTGTTGCGACCTGCTTTTCCGTAAGGTTCATAGAGGGCAGGATACAAGCGGAGTCACCGGAGTGAACACCTGCAAGCTCGATATGCTCCATAACAGCGGGAACAAAGCAGTTCTTGCCGTCCGAGATAGCGTCAGCCTCGCACTCTGTTGCGTGGTGGAGGAAACGGTCTATCAGTATAGGTCTGTCGGGGGTAACGCCTACTGCCGCAGACATATAGACCTTCATCATTTCGTCATCGTGCACAATCTCCATACCTCTGCCGCCGAGAACGTATGAAGGACGCACCATTACGGGATAACCGATGCGGTTAGCGATTTTAAGCGCTTCGTCAACGTTTACAGCCATTCCGGATTCGGGCATCGGGATTCCGAGCTTGTCCATCATAGCACGGAAGTGATCTCTGTCTTCCGCAAGGTCGATAGTTTCGGGAGTTGTGCCGAGAATGTTTACGCCGTATTTCTTAAGGTCGCTTGCAAGGTTGAGCGGTGTCTGACCGCCGAACTGAGCGATAACGCCGAGCGGCTTTTCCTTATCGTGAATCGAAAGAACGTCTTCAAGGGTGAGCGGCTCAAAGTAGAGCTTATCCGATGTATCGTAGTCGGTTGAAACTGTTTCGGGGTTGCAGTTTACGATGATAGATTCAAAGCCGAGCTTTTTGAGTGCAAGTGCCGCATGAACGCAGCAGTAGTCAAATTCGATACCCTGACCTATTCTGTTGGGACCGCCGCCGAGAATCATTATCTTGGGCTTGTCGCTGACAGGGCTTTTATCCTCGTCAAGATGATAGGTGGAGTAGTAGTAAGCCGCATTATCCGTACCGCTTACATGAACGCCTTCCCACGCTTCCTTTATGCCGAAGCCGATACGGGCATTTCTGATCTTTTCCTCTGTAACCTCAAGAAGTGAGCTTAAATAACGGTCGGAGAAACCGTCCAGCTTTGCCTGCTTTAGTACAGCCTTTTCGGGAACAGAACCCTTGATCTTGAGCAGTGCTTCTTCTTCGTCAACAAGCTCCTTCATCTGCTGTAAGAACCAGTCCTTAATCTTTGTAAGGGCGTGAATTTCTTCGATAGTAGCACCCTTGCGAAGTGCTTCATATATAACAAACTGTCTTTCGCTTGTGGGGTATCTAAGCTGTGCTAAAAGCTCTTCCTTTGTCATATCGTGGAAGTTCTTTGCAAAGCCAAGACCGTATCTGTCCTTTTCGAGCGAACGTATAGCCTTCTGGAAAGCCTCTTTATAGGTCTTGCCGATGCTCATTACTTCACCGACAGCTCTCATCTGTGTTCCGAGTTTATCCTCTGCGCCCTTGAACTTTTCGAATGCCCAACGTGCGAACTTGATTACAATATAATCTCCGTCAGGGTAATACTTGTCGAGCGTGCCGTACTTACCGCAGGGAATATCCTTGAGTGTCAGACCGCAGGCAAGGAGGGCGGAAACGAAGGCAATAGGGAAGCCTGTAGCCTTTGAAGCAAGAGCGGAAGAACGTGATGTTCTGGGGTTTATTTCGATTACAACAATACGTCCTGTTTCTGGATTACGGGCAAACTGACAGTTGCAGCCGCCGATAACCTCGATGGATTCGATAATGCGGTAAGACATTTCCTGAAGCTCTTTCTGAACATCTTCGGGAATAGTCAGCATAGGAGCAGAGCAGAACGAGTCGCCCGTATGCACGCCGATGGGGTCGATGTTTTCGATAAAGCAAACGGTAATCTTATTGTTGTCGGCATCACGGACAACTTCAAGCTCAAGCTCTTCCCAGCCGAAGATACATTCCTCGACAAGAACCTGACCTACAAGAGATGCCTGCAAGCCTCTTTCGCATACAACCTTAAGTTCGTCTACATTATAAACCATTCCGCCGCCGGCACCGCCCATTGTATAGGCAGGACGAAGAACAACAGGGTACTTGAGTTCCTTGGCTATCTTGACAGCTTCATCAATCGTGTAAGCAACTTCACTTCTCGGCATACCGATACCGAGATCCTTCATTGCATTCTTGAACTCGATACGGTCTTCACCACGTTCGATAGCGTCGACCTGAACACCGATTACCTGTACGTTGAACTTTTTCAGTACACCTGCCTTGTCAAGCTCAGAGCAGAGATTAAGTCCTGACTGACCGCCGAGGTTTGGCAGAAGCGCATCGGGACGTTCCTGCTCGATAATCTGAGTAAGTCTGTCGAGGTTGAGCGGTTCAATGTAGGTGATGTCCGCTACATCCGGGTCGGTCATAATAGTTGCGGGGTTTGAGTTTACAAGAACTATCTCGTAACCGAGCTTCTTGAGTGCTTTACAAGCCTGTGTGCCTGAATAGTCAAACTCACAAGCCTGACCTATGATGATAGGGCCGGAGCCTATTATCATAATTTTGTTAATGTCCTGTCTTTTTGGCATATTTCTCATCCTTACCGCACTTTTGCAGTGCGAAATTTTTATTTGCCGTATTGTTGGCATATTTTATTAGGATAATAATATCACAAAATCCGACAGAATGCAATAGAAAACTTCCGGATAGGGCAGATTTGTCATAAAAGTAACATTTTCAGGCGGATGTTCGGTTTTGGGTACGAAAAAGCCGACCTGCCGGAAAAGGTCGGCTGATAATATTAAATCAAATTTTTTCAAATATAAGAATCTTCTGTGCGATTTCCTTTAAAAAAGGTAGCTTTCTGAACGGCTTCAATACCGGCATTATAACTGACATACCACGGATGATATCGTCATTTTTTATACATCTGAAACCGTCTGCCGCTTTACCTAAATCATCAAAGGTATCAGCACCAAACACGAATTTTGCACCGGTGTCCTGAATTGATTTTTCGGTATGTTCCTTGTTTACCCACTTTTTAGCAAGGCACTCCATAAGCACTGTCGCATTATCGAATTTATCTCTGATAATCGACAGCATCTGAGCGTTTTCATCAGAGGTAAGATACATTGAAAGACCTTCGATTATAAAAAGCATTTTTCCTCTTTTTGTTACCTTGTCAGCCCAAGCGGGATCGGTTGCGGAAATGCCTATTGTAGACACCCTGCCTGATTCGTGATATATTGCGTCACGAACCTCTATAGTTTCCGGCAGATCGACATTGTACCATATTATTCTGCCGTTATCCATACGGTAAAATCTTGTATCAAGACCGCAGGCTATGTTTACAACTGTGCAATCGGGATTTTTGTTTATAAAGTCTTTGACCAATTCGTCAAATACGATGGTTCGTGCGATTACTCCGTTGCTCATCGTAGAATCCTTTTCCGCTTTTGAAAAGTCATAGTCTATCTTATTGACAAGCTCTATAGCCTTAGCATCATAAAATTTAGCGTTCCTTTTTCTTGAATATTTGGCTCTTGCGTAAAAACTCTGTAGCATAGTTTCTGCTGAGCCTGTAAGCAGTGGATTGATTTTTTTGTCTTCCATAATATCTCCGTTAATACACAAATACATTTTGGTTAATCCTAACTAACCAAAATCATTTTACCACAAAAATGCGCCTCTGTCAATAAGAATCCAAGAGTATTGCGGCTGAAGAGCGGATTTAAACAGGTTATAATCGGTTATAAATCAAAATTTCATAATATCGAAATAAAAATGTAAAAAAAGACTTGACAAAGGAGTCAGGATTTGTTATAATAAATCACGTTGTGAAAACAACCCAAAAGTTTATAGCTTTTGAGCCACTAGCTCAGGCGGCAGAGCACCTGCCTTTTAAGCAGGGTGTCCCGGGTTCGATTCCCGGGTGGCTCACCAATCACAAACCCCTTTGTAATCGCAAATGCGTGTATTACAAAGGGTTTTCGTGTTTTCTAAGGGTATTCAACACGTTGTCATTTTGTATTACAACAATAGAAAAGGCTGTTAATTTTAGCCTCAATGTTACGAATCTGATCAAGAATAACACGCTTATCACGTATTTCATCATTAATCTGATCAAGTGTTACTTCGGCACGCTTAATCTTGACCATCAGATTAGGTAGCTCGTCAGAGTAGCGCAAAACTAAATTATGAAGCTTTTCGGAAAAATTAGATCCTTCACACCTTTCTATAATTTGATATACATCTTCTGATATTCGTATTGATTTCTGTATGCTGATCATTTTTTTCAATCCTTTCATTTGTAATTAAACTGTCTAAGTGGCTTCTGTGCTTACTTTGAAGCAGTCGTTTATTTTGTGCCAAATGTAAATACATTGATGTAACTTGAAGATCTGAATGACCTAATATCAATCGTAACGTTTCCAAGTCGCCACCATCAACAAGATAATTTGTAGCAAACGTATGCCGCAAAAGATGTGGGTGCAATCTATCTATCCCGGTGCACTTTTTCAACTTTTGGAATACCTGTTTTATTGTATTCGCATTGCAAGCGTTACCGAAACGATCCACGAAAACCGGATCAGATCCGCCAGCTCCGGCACGGTAATAAACTATGTAATATAATAATACATCATGTGATAGTTTACCAAGCGGCACAAATCTTTGCTTGCAGCCTTTGCCCGTAACAAGTAAAAAATCATGTTTGAGATCCACATTACACATAGTCAATGATAATATTTCACCACGGCGAAGACCGCTATCGCACATAAGAACGACCCAACAACGATTACGACATTCCAAGACAGTATCGCCGAAACAATCAAGTATTAACTGAATTTCTTCATCGTCAAGCGGTAATTTTTCTGTTTTGTGAATCTTAGTTGTTTTCAATTTACGACTGAAGTCAGGGATCAGATCTTCCTGAATACAAAAATTGTAGAACGCCTTTACGGCTCTAACGTGACTATTTACGCTGGTACTTTTCAGCGGCTTGCCGTTATGTTCATATTCATGAAGAAGATACGAACAGTAAGCTTTATAATTGAAAATCGTCAGATCGTCAAGCGTTGCATCAGCACCGAGCCAACGGAAAAATGCGCCGAGATTTTCTTGATACCATATAAGCGTTTTAGGACTGTTGTTACGGAACAATTGTTCGTCGACAAACATTTCAAATACTTCTGTAACTTTCATGTCAACCCCTTTGTTACCCAATCGTCCCCGGCAATCGAAGCTGCAGCTGTATTTGTATTACAATTAACGTCACCAGGAATCGAAGCTGCAGCTGTGTTTGTATTACAATTATTATTTTCGGCGGCTATGCGTGCTTTGTATTCGTTGATAATGCGCTTCTGATGTACATTTAACGATTGACCACGCAAGCGCAATTCTTCGAGAAATTGAGTTAACCCCACACATTTTATATATGTGTCTACAGAGTTGCCAGCCTGATGAAAGACATAACGACCGATACGGGATAGATTATAGTCTACAGTTTTAGGAGTATAAAGTTTAACTTTGTTGCAATTGCCTAAGAATTTATCCCAAAACTTTGACGTTTTCCAACGGCGTTTATTACTATCGGATTTGTTGGGTTCAACAAATCGCAAATAGTTCTTCAAAATACCGCAGTATTTTTCACCCAAGGGAAGTTTATTTCTGATGAAATTCAGGGCATATTCATCTTTAAACACCGTTTCGCAACGAATCCAATGCCTACCGTCTGTATATCCCCGCTCACGTGCCTTGTCATATACTCGGCAGTACATATCAGATTGACGAACGCCGAATTGTAATGACCATGAATCGACCTCACGAGTAATACTATCAACTATCTGCGCTTTATGCGTTTTACTGACGTATTCACGATTTAATGTCTTCATGACCATAGTGCGTATATCAAATATGCCGTCATGATCATCAAATGCAACGTCTAAACGTGTAACGTGATAGTTTTCTGTATCTAACGCCATTTCAAATAAACGCCACCAATTACCATCGGTATACGTTTCAAAATCTCTGCAACCTTGCCCGGTAAACTCAATCAAAGGATAATCAGCACTTTTCTGATTGTGATTGTAATGTATTGACATACCATCAAACATAACACGATTTTTATAACCGTAAAATCCGTATGTATCTTCAAATTTCACATCTGATGTAAATCCGATTTTATCAATCAGGCTATCTACCGAATCAATCTTGGAAGTCATGGCAAACCAGTCATATAAAATGATGTTTTTTCCACGCTTTTCGGAGCCAAAATAAGGATCTTCATCACGCCATCCGGAGATATTGTCCGGATCCATCACTTCAAGAGAAAAACTACCTTTTAACTGTTCCATTATTAACTCCTCTTATGCGCTCGAATACGGCAAGCTTCGGAATAATCGGCTGTGCATTCTGCAAGGTATTCATCAAACGCTGCTTCGGCAGCATCGATCAGATCATCATCTGTTACGTCATAAAGATTATCAAAATCAAGCACCTTGATTACCTTCTTTCTTTCGCTGGGCGTTAAATTCCGCAGGCGATAATATGGTTTTCTGTTGCAACTGCTTAGGCTCAGAAGCATTAAACATTGCCATTGTATCATAACAGTGTGCTACACGCTTATTTATATTAAAAAAACGAGCGTCAATCTTCTCCTGAAGCGGATACCAATAACGAACGGCAACAAACTTCTTGCGAAGCAAAATCATTAAAAATTTGCCCTTACCGCCGAAGCACTTTAAATTGCGGTGTTTGTATTCAACCTCTATCAGACCTCGGACTTGACGATCTATAGATCTATCATTCTGTGTAATCAACAGAATATCATAATAGTAATGACGGTGCACGCTTAGAAATTCAAGCCATTTAACACGCTCCTTAAGGTCAAATCCTCGAGTGTTAAATTTTATATGCGCCTCATCAATAATGATTAACGTCTGAAACTTGTTAGGGTCAGCTGTAAAATTATGATGCTGCAACGCATAATCAATCAGAAAATCGACAGACAAATCAAATATATTGATATACTGAAATTCGCCGAAATGTTTATTATTACACTTAAACGGATATGTGCAGATAACGTTACGACCACGCTTTAAATAAAAATCTATCCATTCGGTAGCGTGATAGGATTTACCGCTTCCGGGAGTACCTGAAAACAAAGATAACATATAATCACCTACTTAATTTATAGCGCTGACTTTGCGCAAAATCAGCTGATACATATAATAAACAGCTATACACGCAATCCAAGAACCGGCTATAATAACCATTGAATTGAACGGTACATAGTAATTCAGAACGCCGAGCCAAAAATCAAACTCTTTGCCGAAAGATATATTCCGAAAAGGCGAATCAGGCAACAGCGCAAGAATAAATTGAAATATCTGATTTGCTACATCGTTAATACTTTTGATAATATCATTCATAAAAAAACCTCGCTTGCCGGCGCCGCAGGTCCCCCACTCACACCCACGCCCCCGCGGCGCCGTCCACTTGATTTTTAATGCTTGATAACGTGGGGTGTAATTTTAATCAAAAAAGCAATAAACGCAATATAAGTAACAGTACGGGTAAAAACCCGAATAATATCAACGCCATTCAGCTGAAATTGTGTCAGATCAAGAACGATTTTTTCATCGACCTTGTAATCTTCGCCTGCTATATCGAGCGTTGTCTGAATCGGTATTTCAAATATCGGCTTCTGTTCATCACGGACGAATATCGTTACAAGATTATATATGTCAAACGGCAACGAAAAAGGAAATTTATCGGTTATAGAATCAATATCAGGTGTATCAATATCACCTGCGTTGCCTTGCTCAATTACAAGCTCCGCTTCCTTGGTTGCCTCGTTCGTTACCGTTATATCTTTTGTTTTGCTGTTTACGCTTACAGTACCTTTGGTAGCTCCGGAGCCGACACCGGCAAGACCCATATTACCGATAGTGTTTTCTACACCGGTAAGCGGTATTTTAACATTATTTTCTTTACTTTGTATTGCGCCTTCCTGCGCTTGTACAATAAAATTATTCCAGCTGTCTTCATCAGACTTAACTTGTATAAAGCCTCGAGCCTGAACGGGCTGTGATGAATCAAAGACTACATTACCAAAACCAGTATTAACAGATGATCCAAAGGTAATAGATAACGAATTTGAAACTTTCCCTATTGAGTTGGAAATTGAAATAACAGCAGATGAATTAGTATCATCAACAGAAACTGATGATAGATTGTTACTATAGAACGTATCATAACTATCATAAGCACCGGAATAAATAAGATTATTAGGATGACTACCAGTAACCACTGACCCAGGATAAGTAAAATAACGAGTTCCAAGGTAAAAAATATTATCAGTTCGAGCAACAAAATAATGTTGCAAAATAATCAATTTATCATTCTGTATTACGTACTGAAAAAGAGGAGCAAAATGATAAGGATAACTATATCCGCAAACAGTAGCTTGCCAAGAATCATATGTTGTTTCTATGTAAGGACTGACAAGTGACCAGTATGTTCTACTGCGATTAGTGCCATCTTTAGAAGTGTAAACGCCAAGACGGCTATAAATATCAGCAACGGAAGTACACCAAGATGAAGTCGGCATTGATATATTACCTTCTTCATCAAAATTGATTTCTATAGATCCATCTTCAAGACCTGCGTTTATCGCTTTCTGCATTTCGATCAACATCTTGTCGGCAGATGTTCCGCCAACTGAGTTGAAATTAACATTATCAGGTATATTGACTTTACTGGTGTCGATTTCTACTTTCGTTACCGGGTGAATCGGGTCTTTTGCAGATCCGTCAAAATCTTCCTCCCAGTCGGTATATAATTTAACGGCGTCCTGAAATGCGTCTGTGAAGTCATAGCCCTGACCACCGCACATTTGATTGAAAAGCGTGCCAAGTAAAAGTGATCCTGCAACAGATGCACCAACAACAGCAGCTGATATAACAGCAGAAGCAGATGTTATCATGTTTGTTATCAGAACTCCGACTATACACACGGCAGTCAGACCGCTGATGAAACGCTTGCGCACTTGTATTACACCCCCTTTTAAACTTATAGCCCCATTACAGGAACGGGGCTACTTGTGTTACAGATTAGTTTGCGGCAGTGCCGAAAAGCTTCTTGCCAAGTCTGAACAGCTGAATTACTGCATACATACCGAGACCAGCAACAGCTACACCGATAACGACAGGAACAAGTGCCTGAACAAGAGCAACCATCTGTGTCTGAAGTGTAGAACCAGCCGAATTAACGATAGTTGAAATATCTAACGTTGTAGCACTACCGTCTGCGCCCTGAGCGCCCTCAGCGCAAGCGGCTATTGCCATAGCGGAAGCAGCTACTACACCGGTACCGACAGAAAGCATAATCTTCTTAGCTTTGCCGGAAAGATTCTTAAGGAACTTGAACATTGTTAATACCTCCATATTAAAAATTATTTTTGAAAATGGTCGATAAAAGACCACTTACAGCTAAACCGATTGCCCATACTATAGCGGCTACTCCGAAGCCAACAATCGTATAGGCGACAAGCAGATACATCAATGATTCCATGATAACCTACTTTCTTAATTGGCGGAATAATGTAACGCCGAAAATCATAGACACAGCGCAGACAAGATACACAAGTATAATCTTTATATCTTCGAGCTGTGCCACAACATCAGTTATTTGCATTATTGCCACCGGGAAAACTTGTCTTTGTTGCAAGCCGTTTCTTGATCTGATTGCGTTCTATAATCTTAAGGACTATGAACGCCACGGCGAGAATACCGAAGAATATCAGAACGAACGGAACGGCAGAAATCAGAATATCCATTTCATGCACCTTTCTTATACTGTTATACCGACAATCTTCTTTTTCGGATCGAATTCAACGTTGACGACTTCGCCAATCTTTTCAATCAGCTTTTCGACCGGGAGCTTGAAGCTCTCAAAAACATTGCGCTGAATGAATTTAGATTCGGCAACATTGCCGTATGTGTTTTCATCAGGATAAGCGATAAAGACTTTTACACCGTTAATTTCATTACCATCTCGACTTGTGAAATTCATATCCTGAACACCTACTAAAGATACATTCATACTGCTTTACCTTCCTTTCTGTGAAATTTCTATGTGAATGGGTATACTACCCACTACAACAATTATATAGTTGTGTACCTATAAAATCAATTAGCAAAATGAACAAAATATAGGTACACAACTATTCACATTGCACAAAAAATATGATAACATTACCAAGAGGGCGATAAAATGAGCGATAACCCACAGACAAGAGCAACAAACAAATATCATAAAAAAGCATACGATAGGATAAATCTAATAGTAAAAAAGGGCGAAAAGGAAATTATAAAACAGAGAGCAGAACAGTTAGGAAAAAGCGTTAATCAATACATTACAGATTTAATCAACGAAGATATGAGGTAAAACAATGGGACTGTTTGAACGTTTATTAGGAGAAGAACCAAGCCTATTTGATCAATGGGGACATGATGATCCCGGAGAATTTGGAGAATACCTAATAACATACGCTCTTGAAAATAACAACATAGGCGGATATTTAAAGGTACTAAAGAATCTCTATATACCAATTGGATATGGAAAAACGACAGAAATTGATGTAGTAATGATTCATCGAAAAGGTATATTTGTATTTGAAAGTAAAAATTACAGCGGCTGGATATTTGGAAGTAGAAACGATAGATACTGGACGCAATCATTAAAGGGCGGTCAAAAGAATAGATTTTATAATCCTATTTTACAGAATCAGACACATATAAATGCACTTTCGAGAATTTTAAAGATTGATAGTGATAAGTTTATATCTATGATAATTTTTAGCGAACGTTGTACACTAAAAAAAATTCCCGAAGATGAGCAAAACTTAATGATAATGAAAAGGAAAGACGTAGTTGACAGCACCAATGCAAAATTAATGTTTTCGGATAGGATATTCAGCGAAGAAGAAGTTGATGATTTGTACGAAAAATTGAAAATGTACTCAGATGTAAACGAAGAAATTAAACAAAAACACATAAATGACTTCAAAAAATAAAAAACAGCGCAACCGCAGTGATAGTGCAGGTTTAAACGCTGTTTGACTGTACAGGCTACCCCCCTATTAGCATAGGGGGGTTATACCGCCATCATGGCGGCTTTTTTATTTTTTGACGATATTCTTCAAGCCCCGGCGAAACCTCGGAGAGAGGGACGCAGGAAAAGTCAGAAAATCAGAAAAGCTCAGATAAGCTCAGGAAAATCAAAGATTTTCTCCGACCTTATTCCGACCTTTTCCCGATTTTTCCGGCTTTTCTCCGCTGGCATTGTGGGCGTGGGCATTTTTAATTTCATTTCATTTAACGCAGATTTTTCTTTTTGGGATTCTTTTAAGCAGGGTGTCCCGGGTTCGATTCCCGGGTGGCTCACCAAAGTCCTTCGATTAAATTCGGGGGACTTTTTTATTTGTGTTTTGATAAGTACCGAATTGCACTGAACGAAGCTGTTTTTGCGGTATCTGAAAAAATTTTGCGACAAAACTTGACATCGGGGCAGATATAGTATAATATATAGTTATAATTATCAGAAAAGAGAACTGTATGACCAAAAAGGAAAGAGCAGAGCTTGTTATAGACGGGCTTGCCGAGTGCTATCCGGATGTGAAATGCGCTCTTGTTTATAAAAAGCCGCATGAGCTTCTGATAGCGACAAGGCTTTCGGCACAGTGTACCGATAAGCGAGTAAATATGGTTACTCCCGCACTTTTTGAAAAATTCCCCGATATTGACAGCTTTGCGGCGGCAGAGCCTGACGAGGTTGCGGAATATATACATTCGTGCGGACTATATAAGACAAAAGCTGTCGATATTGTTATGATGTGCAGAATGCTCCGTGATGATTTCGGCGGTGAAATTCCTGATACAATAGAACAGCTTGTAAAGTTGCCCGGGGTCGGAAGAAAGACAGCTAATCTTATAGTGGGCGACCTCTACGGTAAGCCTGCTCTTGTATGCGACACACATGTTATAAGAGTTAGCGGAAGGCTGGGTCTTACCGACGGAACAAAGGATGCGCTGAAGGTTGAAAAACAGCTTGCCGCAATAATAAAGCCGGACGACAGATTGATGATGTGTCACAGGCTTGTGTGGCACGGTCGGCTTGTGTGCAGTGCGGCAAAACCGAATTGCAGCGAATGCAGGCTGAGCGGTTTTTGTAAGTTCTTTTCGGGGACAAAATAAAATAACGGCTTGGAGTGAGTATTATGAAAGGGAAGGTACGCAACGCAATAATAATTGCCGCAGGCGTGCTTATCCTTACCGTAATGCTCACTGTTGTTTTATATTACTATAACGACAAATTAATGCGTGATAACGCATGGGTGTTCTCTGTGAATGAAACCTCATACGATGAAAGCTCGTATTCGTATGAGCAAAAACCGGATCTTAATTCAGCAGATCTTGAAACACTGATGCAGATAAAAGGCGTCGGACGGAAAACGGCACACGATATTATAAACTATCGTGAAAAGCACGGGAAATTTACATCTATGTCACAGCTTAAAGAGATAAACTCGGTAGATGATGAAGTATATATGATACTGTGCAGTCGGTTTACCGTTGCCTCGTCGGGATATTACACTAAAAACGAGTCTTACGGCATTCGTAAGGTAAACCTCAATAAAGCTACCGTAGACGAGCTGATGAGCGTTGATGGAATAACGGAGGAAATCGCAAAGAATATTATATTGCGCCGTAAAGACCACGGAGATTATACCTCTGTAAGAGAACTTCTTGATACCGAGGGCATAACTATAACTCTTTACAGCAAAATTTCCGATAAACTGACAGTTTGATTTTATATTATTTTAGTGAGAAATTGCCAAAAAACTATTGATTTTATTGCAGTGATTTGGTATACTTAATTAATAAAGCATAACGCTTTATATATTTACAGGAAATACAAGGCGTTACGGAGGTCATTATGGATTATAATATCAAAGACGTATCCGGCAGACTGAAAAGCACAAGAGAGTACCTTGATATATCTGTCGGCGAAATGGCAAACAAAACAAACGTCACCACAGACGAATATATTTCACTTGAAAACGGAGAAAAGGATTTTTCGCTTTCATTCCTGAATCAGGCGGCGGACGCACTCGGCATTGAGCTTATAGAACTTCTTACAGGTGTTACGCCTAAGCTCAATACATATTCGATAGTCCGTAAGGATCAAGGCTTACCGATTGAGCGTCGGGAAAGATTTGCCTATCAGCACCTTGCCTATCTTTTTAAAAACAAGAAAATAGAGCCGTTGCTGGTAACAGCTCCTTATGATGAGGAGGAGCAGAAAAAGCCTATACACCTGTCTGTACACGACGGTCAGGAAATGGACTATATAATATCGGGAACGTTGAAGTTCCAGATAGGCAGTCATATTGAAACGGTAAGTGAAGGCGACTGCATTTATTACGACAGCATGAATCCGCACGGAATGATAGCCGTTGACGGCAAGGACTGCAAGTTCTTGGCGATACTGATCTGATAAACAAAGGAACGGAAAGAAAAGTATATGGAACAGGTTAAAAATTACTACAAGAGATTTGTAAAAGAAGGCTTTGATGAGAACGGGATACTGAATAAGTTCGAGATAGATTGCCCTGATAACTATAACTTCGGCTACGATATTATAGATAAGTTCGGAGAAATCGACCCTGACAGGAGAGCGCTTATCCACATCGACCTTCAGGAAAACCGTCACGATTTTTCCTATTCACAGCTTTCAAAGCTGTCAACGCAGGCGGCAAATCTTTTTAAGTCATACGGTATAAAAAAAGGCGACAAGGTAATGCTGGTACTGAAAAGAAACTACCAGTTCTGGATTGCGATAATCGCTCTTATCAAGCTCGGTGCGGTTGCTATACCCGCAACGCATCTGCTGACAACACACGACTTTACCTATCGCTTTGAACGTGCAAGCGTAAAAGCTATAGTATGTACCGGCTATAATCCCGATATAGCCAAGTATGTCGATGAGGCGCATAAAGAAATCCACGCTGACGGTCTTGTTAAATTTATAGCAAACGGTCACAGGGACGGCTGGATTCCGTTCGATGATGAAATTGCCGGAATGCCCGAAACTATGGAGCGTGTGCAGACGGATACAAGGGAGCATATGCTGTTATATTTCACATCGGGTACTACGGGCTATCCCAAGATGGTTGTCCATAATCACAGATATGCACTCGCACATATTCAGACGGCGGCACACTGGCAGAATGTCGATTCTGACGGTGTTCATCTTACAATATCCGATACAGGCTGGGGAAAAGCCGCCTGGGGCAAGCTGTTCGGTCAGATGTCGCTCGGTGCGTGCGTGTTCGTGTATGACTTTGACAAGTTCATACCGACCGATATGCTAAGGATAATGCAGAACTATAAGATAACCTCATTCTGTGCGCCTCCCACCATGTTCCGTTTCTTTATAAAGGAAGGACTTGAAAACTACGATCTTTCGAGTCTTAAATATTCCGCTATTGCAGGCGAGGCACTCAACCCTGAGGTGTATAACAAGTGGCTTGAGTTTACCGGCCTTAAGCTGATGGAGGCATTCGGTCAGACCGAATCGACAGCACTGCTTGCAAATCTTGTAGGCATGACGCCTAAGCCCGGCTCAATGGGCAAGCCTACTCCGCTCTACGATGTCGACATTGTCGATGATGACGGAAATCCGGTGCCTGTCGGAGAAGTCGGTGAAATAGTAGTCCGTGCCGAACGTGGCAAGGACGGCCTTTTTGACGGTTATTACCGTGATGATGAGCTTACCGCTCAGGCATGGCACGACGGGCTGTATCATACAGGCGATACCGCTTGGAAGGATGAGGATGGCTACTTCTGGTATGTTGGAAGAAACGATGATGTTATCAAGGCGAGCGGTTACCGTATAGGACCTTTCGAGATTGAAAGCGTTCTGATAGCACACCCGTCTGTGCTTGAGTGTGCCGTTACGGGTGCACCCGACCCTATAAGAGGTCAGGTGGTAAAGGCAACAATCGTTCTTGCAAGAGGCTATGAACCGTCCGAAGAGCTAAAAAAAGAACTTCAGACTTACGTCAAGAAGAACACTGCACCTTATAAATATCCGAGAATAGTGGAGTTCGTTGACGAACTTCCCAAAACTATCAGCGGCAAGATAAGAAGGGTACAGATTCGTAACGAGGATAACAAGAAAAACAGTTAATGACAGAATTCGCCGCAGGTAATACTTGCGGCGATAGTTTTAGAGGGCTTTATGGAGTATTACATCTATCTGTTGCAGATATTCGGCGGCGGTAACCCGAAAATTCACGAGGTGATAAAGGCATACGGTAATGCAAGACTTGCGTATGAGCATATCAGCAGTGGCGATATGTCGCATATACCTTCTAACCGTCACGAGTATGTCCGCAGAGCGTCGCTCGAACGCTCAAAGGTGATAATGGATTATTGCGCCGGGAATAATATCGGCATTGTCACAATTGACGACAGGAATTATCCTGAACAGCTTAAGAATATATATAATCCGCCCGTTCTGCTGTTTACTGCGGGAGATATAAACTGCCTGCAGGGTAAGCTGGCGGTGTCGATAGTAGGACCCAGAAAGCCGTTTGGCAATGCGATAAGGCTTGCGGAAAATATTTGCTACAATCTTGCAAGAAGCGACATTGTTCTTGTAAGCGGCTTTGCACTGGGCATAGACAGGATAGCGCACAACAACAGCATCCGTCACCACAAGCCGACCGTGGCTGTGCTTGCCTGCGGAATAACTATTGATTATCCGAATAATTCATTCGGGCTGAGAAAGAACATAATCGACAACGGCGGACTTATTCTGTCGGAGCTGCTCCCGGACACACCGTGCAATTCCGATTATTTCAAATTCAGAAACCGTATTATTTCAGGGCTTTCAAAGGGTACTGTCGTGATAGGCGGCTACAACGGAAGCGGAAGCCTTATCACTGCAAACCATGCGTTCGAGCAGGACAGAGAGGTATTCTTTACTATACCTGACGATACGCTGGATAAGAAATACAGCCGTGTTATCAGATTTCTGCGTGACGGGGCGCATTCCGTTTATGATTTCTATGATATTATCAACGAGTTTTATCCGACTTACCGTGACAGAATCGATGATACATATCTTGATAAGGAACAGCTGACAAGCTTTGTGATGCACGAGGATGTCAGGGAAACAGCGCCTGCTGAGGATTTGCCGACGGTTTGTGAAGCAAAGGAACCTGAGCCTGCGAAAAAAGATGAGAAGAAGCCTCTGCCTAAGGTAAAGGCGGCAGATGCACCACGCTTTAAAATTACAGGTGTCAAGGATAAGGAAAAGGAAATAGATTATTTCCGGGTAACTCCCGAAAATGTGCTGAAAAAGCGGAAAAAAGCGGGAAAGCCTGCTACACTGAATGATACAGCAGTAAAAGAAAGAATTCCTATAATAGCGCCGATTGCCGAAACCGATAACACAGACGTGAGTAAGGCAGAGCCGGTAACGGATACGGAAGAAAAGCAGAGCGGACAAATTGCGGAAGCCGCAGGAAACGCATCGGAAGCCGCAGAAAATGCATCGGGAGCCGCAGAAAACGCATCGGGAGCCGCAGAAAACGCATCGGGAGCCGCAGAAATTCTCGGCATTATCGCAAACAGTGACGGAGTAACGCTTGATACGTTGCTTTCTGCCTGCAGTTTATCATTCGGGGAACTCAGCGAGATACTCGCCGACCTTGAAATAAGCGGCACTGTATCCTGCGGTGCGGGCGGAATATACACGGTAAAGAAGGAGCGGTAATGAATCGTTCACAGCTTGACAAATACATAACCGACTATTACGGCGTCAGAGCCGAAAGATTGTTTGAAAAGAATCCCGGTTTTCAGGTTTATCGTCATAATGGTACGAAAAAGTGGTTCGCTATGATAATGGATCTGCCTGAAAGCAGGCTCGGACTTGACGGGCAGAAAATTATAGATGTCGTCAATCTCAAGTGCGACCCTATCCTCATCGGATCGCTGAGGCTTGAGCAGGGCTTTTATCCTGCGTATCATATGAATAAGGAAAACTGGATAACGGTCGCCCTTGATGAAAGAGTACCCGATGAAAAACTAAGGATGCTTGTCGATATGAGTTATGAGCTTACAAGGAAGAAGCTCAGAAGAAAAAATAAGTAAAGAATACCGCCTGTGAATGCAATGAGCAAACACGGGCGGTAAATGTTTTATTTACTTTCTCATAAGTCTTAATGAATTGAAGATAGCGATTATCGAAACGCCAACATCTGCGAAAACAGCCGCCCACATATTAGCAAGACCTAAAACGCCGAGTACCTGAATTATCAGCTTTACACCGAGTGCAAATATGATATTCTGGAGAACTATGCGGTTTGTTTTTTTGCTGATTGCAAATGCGTCGGCAAGCTGCATTGGGTCGTCCTTCATAAGAACGCAGTCTGCGGTTTCTATGGCACTGTCAGCGCCTGTGCCGCCCATTGCAACGCCTATGTCGGCAGATGCTATTACGGGTGCGTCATTTATGCCGTCGCCTACAAACATTACCTTTTCATTGTCAGGAAGCTCCGACTTCATCTTAAGCGTAATTTCGCTCTTGTTTTCGGGGAGAAGCTCTGCGTAGTAATCTGTGATACCGAGCTTTTCAGCCGCCGCAGCCGCCGCAGACCTGTTGTCGCCCGTGAGCATTACGACCTTCACACCGTGATTTTTAAGCATCTTTACGGCTTCAGCCGAGTGTTCCTTAGGCATATCTGCAATTTCGATAAGACCTGCATATTTATTGTCGACAGCCACATAAAGCACTGTGCCGTTTGCTTCGGGGCAGCTTATGCTGTAGTCAGCCATAAGTCTGCTGTTACCGCAGAGAACTGTCGCACTGGAAATCACAGCCTTGATGCCCTTGCCGGCTATCTCGCTACACTCTGTAATCTGCGACTGGTCAATATCCGCACCGTATGCCTTTCTTACCGAAACGGCTATAGGGTGGTTGGAGTTGCTCTCGGCATAAGCCGCATATCGTAACAGTTCATCCTTGCTCATTCCTGCAGGCTCTGTTCTTGTAACCTCAAACTGACCTTTTGTAAGCGTGCCTGTCTTATCGAACAGTACGACCTTAGCCTTTGATATTGCTTCAAGGTAGTTACTGCCTTTTACAAGTATGCCCTTTGACGAAGCCTTGCCGATACCGGCAAAGTATCCGAGCGGTACGGAAATGACAAGTGCGCACGGGCAGGAGATTACGAGGAAGATAAGACCTCTTTGTACCCACGTTACGAAATCAAAGCCGGTGAACAGGGGAGGGATAAGCGATATTATCACCGCCGCAAGTACGACTATGGGGGTGTAGTATTTTGCAAATACCGAGATGAAGTTTTCTGTCTTTGTCTTTTTCTCGACAGCGGATTCGACCATCTGAAGCATTTTGTATACCGTGCTGTCGGTGAACCGGCGTGTTGTTTTAAGCGTGATAACACCTGAAATGTTGATAGCGCCTGCGGGAACTTCATCACCGACCGTTATATCTCTCGGTAAGCTCTCGCCTGTGAGGGCTGATGTATCTATTGATGTGTTACCGCTTTCGACAATGCCGTCAAGCGGTATTTTTTCGCCGGGCTTTACTCTTATTATACTGCCTGTTTCAACGTTTTCGGGATCGACTGTTATATATTCGCCGTCGATCAGAACATCGGCTGTTTCCGGCTTTGTCTTGATAAGAGAAGATATGCTTCTTCTTGACTTGTTCACGGCTATTGACTGGAAAAATTCTCCGACAGTGTAGAACAGCATAACGGCTACCGCTTCTTCGTATTCTCCGAGTACGATAGCGCCAATGCTTGCGATAAGCATAAGCGTGTTTTCGTTGAAGAAATTCTTCTTTGCTATCGCCTTTATTGAAGTGATAGCTACTTCAAGTCCGCAGATAACGTAAGCCGCAAGATACATCGTAAGTATCGCTATCTGCGGCACAAGCTGTTCTGTACCGATAGTTTTTTCAAGGATAAAAGCGACTATGAACAGAATGCCTGCGCTTATCATCTTGACTATATCTTTAGTATAGCTTACCTTTTTCTCAACGTGGTTTTCCTTTTCGCTGACCGTTACATCCGGTTCAACGGCAGTTACCGTTGCTGTTACCAGTTTTAACAACTCCTTGTCGGAAATTATCTTTGACGGTGTTACGGTAAGCTCCTTATTGATGAAATTCATCTTTGCGCCGTTCGCATAATCCGACTTTTCAACTGCCTCTCTTACTTCTTCCGCACACTGTGCGCAGTCAAGGCCGTCTATTATATATTTCTTTTCTTTAAAAGTCTGTCTTTCCCTGACGGTTACATCGGGTTCGAGCTTTGCGACAACTTCGGTGACCGTTGTCATAAGTTCATCGGGCGAACACGAATTTTCCGTTTCAACGGTAAGTTCCTGCTTCATAAAGTTCATTTCTGCCGATTTCACACGTTCGTCCTTTTCGACTTCCGCACGAATCTCCTCTGCACATTGAGCGCAGTCAAGACCTTCTAAAATATAGATTCTTTTCATAAGCTACCACCTTTGATATGGTTGAAGTTTTGAACAATTGAGTAACTGTTCAAATGTATTACCCGAAAAAACAGGAGATGCTAGCTCCTTTGATTTTTCCCGTTTTACTCCATAATATGTTCAAGCGCATTGCTGAACACCGTGTTTACATGGTTGTCGCTGAGCATATAGTAAACGACTTTGCCTTGCTTTTCACTGCGAACAAGCTCTGCCTGCCGTAATACTCTCAGCTGGTGAGAGATTGCCGATGCTGTCATTCCGAGCAGGGCGGCGAGGTCGCACACGCACATTTTTGAGCGTGACAGCGAGTAGAGGATTTTTATCCTTGTTTCATCGCTTATAGCTTTGAAGAACATTGACAGCTTTTCAAACTGCATCTGTTCAAGCATCCTCTCACGCACATAGTTTACTACGTCCTCGTGTATCACATTGCAGTTACAGAATTCATTTTCATCTTTTGCAGTGATATTTTCCGACTTTTCTGATTTGCTGACCGCCATTTTAACCTCATTTCATTTGAACGGTTGTTCAACTGTTTGTATTATAACACCGTCATACTGCATTGTCAATAGTTTCTTTATGATTTTTTGCTTTTCCTGCAAAATATTTTTCTGCAATACAGGAAAAGAATGTTGTCTTATCGTTTTCGGTGAAATCCTCATCGTCAAGCATAGCCGATACTTCGTTCAGAAGCACATCGGCCTTTTCTCTTGTTTCTGTCGGAGAAGTGCCGTTGAAATACAGCTTTTCATCGCCTGACAGTATCAGATCCACAGTGTCGTCTGTCAGCAGCTCCTCGCTGACGCCGAGCAGTACCGCCATATCCGACAGCGTTTTTGCTCTCGGGGTCCTTGCACCGCTTATGTAGTTCGCAAGCGCTCTGTAGGTTATGGATACGGCAGACGCAAAGTCCGTCTTTTTATAGCCGTTTCTTTTAATAAGTATTTCCAGCTTGTCCTTAAGTTCCATAATTCCTCCGACTGAATTTCCTTTTACTATTATTATATCCTTACATTTACGGCTTGTCAATCAAAAAAATACATAAAAATTCGCTAAAATTCAACAATTATTCACTATATGCAGTATATTATGCAGTTTTGTGCATAAAAATACTTGACTTTGATGTGAAAAGGTGTATAATATTCAATGTGAGTTAAATCAGAAAGCAGAACGCCCGAAAGCGTCTGTGAGATAGAAAGGAAATAATAAAATGGCTAAAGAAATCAAAAAGATCGTACTTGCTTATTCAGGCGGACTTGATACGTCCATCATCATTCCGTGGTTACACGAGAATTATCCCGGCTGTGAAGTAATCTGCGTAGCAGGTAACGTAGGACAGGACTCTGAAATAGTAGGTCTTGAAGAAAGAGCTAAGAAGACAGGTGCATCCAAGCTCTACATAGAAGATATACAGGACGAATTCGTAAACGACTTCATATTCCCCACACTCAAGGCAGGCGCTAAGTACGAGGGTTATCTGCTCGGTACTTCGTTCGCTCGTCCTCCTATAGCTAAAAGACTTGTTGAGATAGCTAAGAAGGAAGGCGCTGACGCTATCTGCCACGGCTGCACAGGTAAGGGTAACGACCAGGTACGTTTTGAACTTACTATAAAGGCTCTCGCACCCGAACTTGAGATTATCGCTCCCTGGAGAATATGGGATATCAAGTCAAGAGATCAGGAAATCGAGTATGCAGAGGCACACAATGTTCCGATAAAGATTACCCGTGAAACCAACTACTCAAAGGATATGAACCTCTGGCACTTATCACACGAAGGTCTTGACCTTGAAGACCCCGCAAACGAGCCTCAGTACAATAAGAAAGGCTTCCTTGAACTTGGCGTTTCACCCGAGCAGGCTCCCGACAAGCCTACTTATGTTACAATACACTTTGAAAAGGGTATCCCCACTTCGCTGGACGGCGAAAAGATGGACGGCGTAAAGCTCATCAAGACTCTTAACAAGCTCGGCGGCGAGAACGGCATCGGTCTGTTCGACGTTGTTGAAAACAGACTTGTAGGTATGAAGTCGAGAGGCGTTTACGAAACTCCCGGCGGAACAATCCTTTATCACGCTCACGAAGTTCTTGAAACTATCTGTCTTGACAAGGAAACACAGCACTACAAGTACGGTCTTGCACAGAAGTATGCAGACATCGTATATAACGGTCAGTGGTACACACCTTTAAGAGAGGCTATGGACGCTTTCGTTGACAAGACACAGGAAACTGTTACAGGCGACGTTAAGCTCAAGCTCTACAAGGGTAACATCATCAACGCAGGCGTTACATCACCCTACACACTGTACAGCGAAGACTTCGCTTCATTCGGTGAGGACGATGTTTACGATCAGACAGATGCAAAGGGCTTTATCAACCTGTTCGGTCTGCCGATAAAGGTCAAGGCTCTGCTTGATGCTGAGAGAAACAATAAGTAAGCTTTAAAAGCGTTACGGTAAATCCCGCAAGGTGTAAAACTATGCCTTGCGGCTTTTACGGTTTTTAAGATGCGATTTAAAACACGGTCGGTACGGCTGTGTTTTAAAAAGCGTTTTAATTACTTTTATATTTATAACGGAAAAAACAAAACGCTTTTTGCGTTATGAACATAAATCTGAAAGGAAATAACAGTATGTCTAAAATGATGTGGGCGGGAAGATTTTCAAAGGAGGTTGACTCAAAGGTCAACGATTTCAATTCTTCCATCTCATTTGATGCAAGAATGTACAAGCATGATATAAAAGGCTCTATAGCACACGCAACCATGCTCGGTGAGTGCGGCATTATCGACCCTGCGGACAGCAAGGTGATAATAGAAGGTCTTAACGGAATTTTAAGTGATATTGAAAACGGAACACTGCATTTCGATCCCAATGCGGAAGATATTCATATGTTCGTTGAGGCTGAACTTACCGCACGAATAGGCGATGCGGGAAAGCGTCTGCACACTGCAAGGAGCAGAAACGATCAGGTGGCTTTGGATATAAAACTTTATCTCAAGGATGAAGTCGATGAGATTGCAAAGCTTGTCTGTGAACTTATAAACACTGTTATAGATATTGCAAAGCAGCATACAGAAACGGTAATGCCGGGCTACACCCATTTACAGCGTGCACAGCCTGTTACATTCGCACATCATCTTATGGCATATGCACAGATGCTGACAAGAGATCTGACAAGACTTGCGGACTGTAAGGAAAGAATGGATGTAATGCCGCTCGGTTCGTGTGCGCTTGCAGGCACTACATATCCTCTCAACAGAAAGAGAACGGCCGAACTTCTCGGCTTCAAGGATATTACGATGAACAGCCTTGACGGCGTATCCGACAGGGATTTCTGCGTTGAGTTATGCTCCGATATTTCGATGCTTATGATGCACCTTTCGAGATTTTCGGAAGAGATAATCATGTGGTGCTCGTGGGAATTCAAGTTTATTGAACTTGACGACGCATATTCTACAGGAAGCTCGATAATGCCGCAGAAGAAGAACCCCGATGTTACGGAACTTATAAGAGGCAAGACGGCAAGGGTATACGGCGATCTGCAGACGCTTCTCACAATGATGAAGGGACTTCCGCTTGCATACAACAAGGATATGCAGGAGGACAAGGAGGCAATATTTGACGCAGTGGACACAGTAAAGCTGTGTATCTCGACATTTACTCCTATGCTTGCGACTATGACGGTACTTAAAGACAATATGCGTACTGCCGCCGCAAAGGGCTTTATCAACGCTACAGACTGTGCTGATTATCTCGTAAAGAAGGGACTTCCTTTCAGAACGGCATATAAGATAACCGGTACACTCGTTGCACTTTGCATAGAGAAGAATACAACGCTTGAACAGCTACCGATAGAAGAATACAAGAAACTGTGCGAAACATTTGATAATGACGTATATGACGCTATCAGCCTTGATACCTGCGTTATGCAAAGAGGCGTTGACGGCGGACCCGCTCCGGATGCGGTAAAGCGTCAGATAGCTGAGCTTGAAGGCAGACTGGGCGGTATCAACATCTGATGATAACTTATGAATACAGATTGCCGCACGATATAAATTCGTTCAGACGAAGCGTAGGCTGGTATGAGCTTTCGCCAAGACAGCTTAACTGTGCGCTTAAAAGCTCTGTGTTTGCGATAACGGCGCTTGACGGAGAAAAGGAAGTCGGCTCGGCAAGGGTAGTCGGCGACGGAGGTTATCAGTTCTTTATCAGCGATGTTATTGTACGTCCCGAATATCAGGGACAGGGAATAGGCAGAGAGATGCTTTCAAGGCTTATGGATAAAGCGTTGTCGGTCGCTGACGAGGGCGAAACGATAATGATAAATCTTATGGCGGCAAAGGATAAAGAGCCGTTCTACGAAAAGCTCGGATTTATGCGCAGACCTAATGATGAACGTGGCTGCGGAATGACAAGATTTCTTAAAAAATAAGAGGTGCTTATATGAGCGTAAAGGTGTATATTGACGGTCAGGAAGGAACGACCGGACTTAAAATTCTCGAACGTTTCAAGGACAGGAACGATATTGAAATAATGAAGATAGATGAGGACAAGAGAAAGGATAACGATGAGCGTAAGAAGTTTATATGCTCGTCCGATTTCACGTTCCTTTGTCTGCCCGATGCCGCCGCAAGAGAGGCGGTAGAGCTTGCAAAGGGCAGTAACGTCCGAATTATAGATGCTTCTACGGCACATCGGACAAATCCCGACTGGGCATACGGTTTTCCTGAGCTTTCAAAGCAGCACAGAGAAAAGATTGCGGCTTCATCGAGAGTAGCTGTTCCCGGCTGTTATGCAAGCGGTTTTATTTCGCTTGTATATCCTCTTGTAAAGGCTGGCATAATGCCGAGCGATTATCCTGTTGTCGCTCATGCGGTATCCGGTTACAGCGGAGCGGGAAAGAAGGCTATCGCAGTGTACGAAAGCGATGAAAAGCCCGAAGAATTTTACAGCCCAAGACAGTATGCGCTTCCTCAGGAGCATAAGCATTTACCTGAAATGATGAAGATAAGCGGACTTGATTACAAGCCTGTATTTAATCCACTGATATGCGATTATTTCAGCGGTATGGTCGTAACTGTTCCGGTTCTCACAAGACTTCTGCCGAAGAAATATACGCTTGCCGATATTCATAAGGCTTTCACTGAGCATTATGCAGACGCAAATCTTGTAAAGGTGATGCCTGTTATGGGCGAGGGTGTGCTTGAAAACGGTTTCCTTGCCGCAAACACATTATCGGGTAAGAACAATATGGAGATATTCGTTTGCGGAAACGATGACCGTATAGTGCTTTGCTCAAGACTTGATAACTTAGGCAAGGGTGCAAGCGGTGCGGCTGTTCAGTGCCTTAACATAATGATGGGCATTGACGAAACGACCGGACTTGTATAATAAGTGAGGTAATAACAATGGTTGAATTTGATAATTATAAATTAGTGGATAAGGGTGTATGCGCCGCAAAAGGCTTTAAGGCGGGCGGCATCAATGTCGGCATAAAGCCCGGCTCGAAAAAGCGTGACCTTGCTGTGATAAGCTGTGACACAAAGTGCACTGCGGCGGCAATCTACACACAGAACAAGGTGAAGGGCGCACCGATAATCGTTACAAAGGAGCACCTCAAGAACGGTATCGCTCAGGCGGTTATCGTAAACAGCGGCAACGCAAACACCTGTAACTCAAACGGTATTGAGATTGCAGAGCAGATGTGCGAGCTTTGCGCAAACGAACTGGGTATTGATAAGAACGATATGATAGTAGGCTCTACAGGCGTTATCGGACAGAAGCTGTCAATCGACCCTGTGAAGAACAATATCAAGACACTTGTAGACAGCATAAGCGAGGACGGAAGCTCGCTTGCTTGCGAGGCGATAATGACGACCGATACACGCAAAAAGGAGCTTGCAGTAGAGTTTACGCTTGACGGCAAGACCTGTCACATCGGCGGTATCAGCAAGGGCAGTGGTATGATTAACCCCAATATGGCTACAATGCTTGCTTTTATCACGACCGATGTAAAGATAAATTCGGAGCTTCTGCATAAGGCACTGAAAAGGACAGCCGATATAACTTACAATATGGTAAGCGTGGACGGTGATACATCCACAAACGATACACTGTGCATAATGGCGTCGGGACTTGCAGGAAACAAGGAAATAACGGCAGAGGACAAGGATTATGAAGTGTTCATAAACGGTCTTTACGCTGTAATGATGAACCTTGCAAGAGAAACCGCCCGTGACGGCGAGGGTGCAACGAAGCTGATGGAATGCGTTGTTGACCACGCACCTACAGAAGCTGTTGCAAAGAGCGTTGCACTGTCTGTTATAAACAGCAGTCTTTTAAAGGCGGCTATATTTGCGGCGGACGCCAACTGGGGACGTATTCTCTGTGCGATAGGATATGCCGAGGGCGATTTTGATATTTCAAAGGTCGAGGTCGTTCTGTCATCTTCAAAGGGCAGCGTAAAAGTTTGCGAGAACGGCGCAGGTGTTGACTTCTCGGAGGATGAGGCATTCAAGATACTTTCAGAAGATGAAATTGTTATCAGGATTGATATGCACGATGGTGCCGATAAATCGGTAGCGTGGGGCTGCGATCTGACTTATGAATATGTAAAGATAAACGCAGAATACAGAAGCTGACACCGAAAGGACAAAAGAAGATGGAACTTGAAAACGAAAAGAGAGCAAGTATACTCAGCGACGCACTTCCTTATATACAGCAGTATTCAAACAAGGTAGTAGTAGTCAAGTACGGCGGTAACGCAATGACAAACGATAAGCTGAAGCAGGCGGTTATGTCCGACCTTGTTCTGCTGTCGCTCTGCGGTATCAAGATAGTGCTTGTGCACGGCGGCGGACCCGAAATAAACGCAATGCTGAAAAAAGTCGGCAAGGAGAGCAAGTTTGTAAACGGCCTTCGTTACACCGATGAAGAAACGATAAATATCGTTCAGATGGTGCTTTGCGGTAAGGTAAACAAGGATCTTGTCGATCTGCTTTACAGCCACAAGGGCAGAGCGGTAGGTCTTTGCGGTCTTGACGACCATATGATAGAGGCGGAACAGCTTGACCCGGATTTGGGTCTTGTAGGCGAAATTACTCAGGTAAACGTAAGCCTTATAAACGATGTTCTCGAAAAGGGCTATATCCCAGTAATTTCGACCGTTGCGGCAGGCAAGGACGGTACTGTTTACAATATAAACGCGGATACGGCGGCGGCAAGAATTGCGGCTGAGATGAAATCCGAGAACCTTATCCTTATGACAGATATAAAGGGACTTCTTGAGGATAAGGACGATGACAGCACGCTTATACATACTGTCGGAGTTTCAGAAGTGCCTTATCTTAAAAAGCAGGGGATAATCTCAGGCGGTATGATACCTAAGATAGATTGCTGTGTCGAGGCTGTCCGCAGAGGCGTAAAGAAAGCAAATATCATTGACGGCAGAATACCTCATTCAATACTTATAGAGCTGCTTACAAACGAGGGCGCAGGTACTATGATTATCTGACGGCAAACGATGCAGGCGGAAAGGACAGATATGAATACTATAGATAAATTCAATTCTCATATAATGGGATCATACGGCAGGCTGAATGTTGTTCTTGACAAGGGCGAGGATGACAAGGCAGTTGACGAAAACGGCAAGACGTATATAGATTTCGGAAGCGGTATCGGCACAAACTCGCTCGGTTACTGCAACAAGGAATGGGCTGACGCTGTGTGCGAACAGGTACGCAGTATACAGCATACCTCAAATTATTATTACACAAAGGTTCAGGCTGAGTTTGCCGAGAGATTATCGGAAGCGGCAGGAATGAAGAATATGTTCCTTTGCAACAGCGGTGCTGAGGCAAACGAATGTGCTATCAAGATAGCAAGAAAGTACAGCTTCGACAAATACGGCAAGGGCAGACACAATATAATCACCCTTGTAAACTCATTCCATGGCAGAACGCTCTGCACGCTGTCGGCTACGGGACAGGACGTGTTCCACAACTACTTCTTCCCGTTTGTTGACGGATTTATAAATGTTGAAGCAAACAACATAGAAGACCTTAAGGCAAAGCTCGATGATACGGTATGTGCCGTAATGTTTGAGTACATACAGGGCGAGGGCGGTGTTGTGCCGCTGGAGCAGAAGTTCGTTGACGCAATATTTGAGCTTTGCGCCGAGCGTGATGTGCTGACGATCTCGGACGAAGTACAGACGGGTGTCGGCAGAACGGGTAAATTCCTTGCAGGCGATAATTTCGGAAAGAAAGCCGATATAATAACGCTTGCAAAGGGCATAGCAGGCGGTATCCCGATGGGTGCGTGCCTCAGCGGTGACAAGTGCGCAGGTGTACTTACTCCCGGAACACACGGTTCGACATTCGGCGGAAATCCTATCGCTTGTGCAGGCGCAATTGAAGTGCTGAAGAAAGCGGCAGATCCGATTTTCTTGTCACAGGTTGCAGATAAGGGAAGATATATAGCCGAAAAGCTGAAAGAGATACCAGAGGTCGAATCGGTTACGGGTATGGGTCTTATGATTGGCATAAAGCTAAAGACCAAGAATGCAAAGGATATACTGAATGCCGCTCTTGAACACGGACTTCTTATCCTTACCGCAAAGGAAAAGTTAAGACTTCTTCCTCCGCTCACTATCTCTTATGAGGATATTGACAGAGGTCTTGAAATACTCGCAGAACTTTTAAAATAAAATAAAAACTAAAACCGAAAGGAAAAAATTATGAAACATTTACTTAAGATGATGGATCTCAGCACAGAGGAAATCATTGAGATTCTCAATCTCGCAGATCAGCTCAAGTATGAGCTTAAGCACGGCATTCCTCACGATCATTTAAAGGGTAAGACGCTCGGTATGATCTTCCGCAAGGCTTCTACAAGAACAAGAGTTTCCTTTGAAACAGGTATGTATCAGCTCGGCGGCAATCCCCTTTACCTTTCAGCAAGCGATATGCAGATAGGCAGAGGCGAGCCTATACAGGATACCGCAAGAGTTTTATCACGCTACATTGACGGTATTATGATAAGAACATTCGATCAGGCAGAGGTTGAAAATCTTGCGGAATACGGCAATATCCCGATAATCAACGGTCTTACAGACCTTTCTCATCCTTGCCAGGTGCTTGCTGATCTTATGACAATCCGTGAGTACAAGGGTAAGCTTGACGGTCTTAAGATGTGCTACATAGGCGACGGCAACAATATGGCAAACTCGCTCATTGTCGGCTGCTTAAAGACGGGTATGAGTGTATCTGTTGCCTGCCCTGAGAACTACCACCCTGCCGCTACAACACTTGCGTTTGCTAAGAAGTATGACTGCTTCGAGCTGACAGATGATCCTATAAAGGCCGCAAAGGACGCAGATGTTATCTTCACAGACGTATGGGCATCTATGGGTCAGGAAGGCGAAGCCGAAATCAGAAAGAAAGCATTCAAGGGCTTCCAGATAAACGATGAGGTTATGGCTGTCGCTAAGCCCGACGCTATGGTACAGCACTGCCTGCCCGCACACAGAGAAGAAGAAATTACAGCCAAGGTATTCGAAGAACACGCAAACGAAATCTTTGACGAGGCTGAAAACAGACTCCACGCACAGAAGGCAGTAATGGTACTGCTTATGGGCAATAAGGATTGATCCGGATAAAACTTAAATATCCGATACGGAGCAACGCATTATGTTGCTCCGTATTCGTGTAATATGGGGGGATAGTCATGACTAATCTGCTTATAAAACTGTTCGTAAAGGACAGCAAAAACACATCCGATCCCGCTGTCAGAAAGCGTTACGGGTATCTCGGAGCATTTACCGGCATCGTACTTAACATACTTTTGTTCCTCGGAAAGCTGATTGCAGGTATATTATCAGGCGGTATCTCCGTAATCGCTGACGCATTCAATAACCTTTCAGACGCAGGCTCATCAATAATGACTTTTGTCGGCTTTAAAATGGCAGGAATGCCTGCAGACAGCGAACATCCCTACGGTCACGGCAGAATGGAGTATGTTTCTGGCATAATAATTTCTTTTATCATAATGATGATGGGCTTTGAGCTTGGTAAAAGCTCGGTCGAAAAAATCTTCTCGCCCGAAAAGTCGGAGTTCAGCATACTTGCCGTATCGGTGCTTGGAGCGTCGCTTCTTGTGAAGCTGTGGATGGCACTGTTCAACACAAAGCTCGGTCGGAAAATAGACAGCGCCACAATGAAGGCCGCAGCGGCAGATTCGCTTTCAGACTGTATTTCTACATCGGTAGTAATCATCTGTATGTTCATACAGCTGTTCAGCGGCTTTGAGCTTGATTCATACGCAGGTATCATTGTTGCGCTTTTTATCCTCTACACAGGCTTCAATACATTCAAGGAAAGCCTCACTCCGCTGCTTGGCACAAAGCCTAAAAAGGAACTGGTGGAGGAAATTGAAAACACTGTAATGAACTATGACGGAATAGTCGGCGTACACGATCTTATGGTGCATGATTACGGTGTAGGCAGAATGGTAATATCGCTCCACGCTGAAATAAGCAGTAAAACAGATATAATGCTTGCACACGAGCTTATAGATCTTATAGAGGACGATCTCAGGGAAAAGTACAGATGCAGTGTTACGATACATATGGATCCTGTCGTTGTGGATGACAAGAAGGCAGACGAGGTAAAAAAGGTGGCTCTTGATATAATAAAAAATATCGACAGCAGTCTTACTATCCACGATTTCCGCATTACCGACGGTGTTTCAAGGATAAATGTAATTTTCGACCTGGTAACGCCTTTCGGCTTCAGATATAAGGACGGGGAGCTTGCTTTTATGATAAAGAACGCAATTGCGGAAAAGGACGGCAGGCTCAATGCCGTAATCACCGTTGAACGTTCAATGTGCTGAATAATGCTTTTTAACGCACAAAGTCACAAAAGACTTTGTGCGTTTATTTTAAGTTGACTTGACACGGATTTTGTGATAAAATAAAACTATACTATATTATGAGAGAGTGTTTGTATGAACGGCAATAACGGAAAATGCGGAAAACTGTTTGTTATAGAAGGGCTTGACGGATGCGGTAAAAGCACACAGCTTGAGATGCTGAAAGCAAGCGCAGACAGCAATATCCGTTTCATCAGCTTTCCGAATTACAACAGTGCAAGCGGTGAGATAATCAAGGACTATCTCAGCGGTAAATTCTGCGAGGAAAACGGCAGAACGGGCGCATATACGGCCGGCAGTTTCTATGCGATAGACCGTTATATCAGCTACAAGACCGACTGGGAAAAGGATTATAAAGCGGGCAAGACCATAATAGCCGCAAGATACACCTCTTCAAATGCGATATATCAGATGGCAAAGCTGGAAAAATCCCAATGGGAGGAGTACCTTGAGTGGCTTGAGGACTACGAATACGATAAATTCGCAATTCCACGTCCCGAAAGGATTATATTTCTGGATATGCCCGTAGAGGTGTCGCAAAAGCTCCTTTCCGCACGTTACGGCGGAGATGAGGCGAAGAAGGATATTCACGAAAGCAACGTTGCTTTTCTGAAGGCCTGTCGGGAAACGGCGCTATACACAGCCGACAAGAAGGGCTGGTATATACTGCCGTGCTCGGACGGTGAAAATCCTTACACTCCCGAAAAGATAAATAAGGAATTATCGGCGCTGATTTACGGCTGATAACAGGCAAAAGCAAGGTAATATAAAGTGTTGGAATTAAAGAAAATTGAACTCAGCGACAAGCAGTGGATAGATCCGCTTCTGAAGCTGTCTGATTTCAGAGGTTGTGAGTATAACTTCACAAATAACTTTGTGTGGAGCGGTGTTTACAACATTACTGTAGGACGTTTTCAGGATTTTTATGTATCAAAGCACGGAAACTGTTTCGTGTTTCCCGCAGGAAAAGGCGATACGGACGCACTGCTTTCAGAACTAAAAAATTACTGTGACAGTACGGGAATTCCGTTTGAATTCTGCAGTATGGATATAAAGGACAAGCAGATGCTTGAACAGCGTTATCCCGGTATGTTCACCTTCGATACAAGTGAAGATCTGTACGACTATGTGTATCAGTCGCAGTCGCTTGCAACGCTCGGCGGAAAGAAGTTGCATTCAAAGCGTAATTATATAAACCGTTTTAAACAGCTTAACTGGAGCTTTGAGGATATTACGCCGGACAATATTGACGAATGCAAGCAGATGAGCCTTGAATGGTGCATACGCAATGATTGCGATAAAAGCGAGGATAAGTCGGAGGAAATGTGTGCTGTCGGAATAGGACTCGAGCATTTCTTCGACTTAGGTCTTGTCGGCGGAATCCTGAGAGTCGACGGCAGGATACAGGCGTTTTCGTACGGCGAACAGCAATGCAGTGATACATTTGTAACCCACGTTGAAAAAGCGTTTACCGATTATGACGGAGCATATCCGATGATAAACTATATGATGGCAAACAGGTTCTGTAAAGGACTTGAATATATAAACAGGGAAGAGGATATGGGAGAGGAGAATCTCCGCAAGGCGAAGAAGTCTTATCACCCGTGTTTTATGGTTGAGAAGTTCAGTGCGGTTTATAATGCCGGGAAAGGACAATCAGAATGATATATGTATTTTTAGCGGACGGATTTGAAGAAACCGAGGCAATTGCCCCGATTGACATTTTAAAGAGATTTGGAAAAGAGGTAGTCACCGTCGGAATAGGCGGCGGTAAGATTACAGGCGCACACGGAATTACGGTTATTGCCGATATTACCGACAGCGATGTTATTATGACAGATAAGGTCGAGATGATAGTTCTTCCCGGCGGTATGCCCGGAACGCTCAACCTTGAGAAAAGCCCCGTTGTACAGGCGGCTATAAAATTCTGCACCGATAATAAGAAAGCGATAGGTGCTATCTGTGCCGCTCCGTCTATAATCGGAAAGCTTGGACTTCTGAAAGGCAAAAAGGCAACTTGCTTCCCCGGCTTTGAACAATTCCTTGAGGGTGCAATGTTAACGGGCGACCTTGTAAATATTGATGATAACATAGTTACCGCAAAGGGCGCAGGTGCGGCTGTAGAATTCGGACTGGCACTCGGAGCATTGCTCTGCGGTGAAGGAAAAGCAGAAAAGACAGCTAAGTCTTTACAGTGCAGATGAGCGTAAACGAGCAGAAAAAACAACTGAGAAAATCCTTGCTTCAGAAGCGAAAACTGCTTTGTGACAGTGAAACGGCTGTTAAAAATGCCGCTATAACCGAGAATCTATTAAGTCTTGAAAAAGTGCGGACGGCGGATACTATACTGCCGTTTGTTTCGACAGACGGCGAGGTGGATACGAGAGAATTCATAACGCAGTGCCTGAAAGCAGGAAAGAATGTCGCTGTGCCGAGATGTATAGACGGCAGTAATATGGAGTTTTGCGTGATACATACGTTTGACGATCTTGAAAAAGGTATGTACGGAATCGACGAGCCGAAAAAGAGATGTGCTGTGATTGATGCCGCCGGTGCGGAAAACAGCGTGCTGATAGTTCCTGCACTCTGCTTTAATGCGAAAGGCTTCAGACTCGGTTACGGCAAAGGCTATTATGACAGATTTATAAACGGTTATAAGGGCTATACTGTCGGAGTATGCTATGAAGAATTTCTGACGGAGGATATACCTGTCGATGATTACGACAGATGCGTTGATATAGTCATTACAGAAAAACGGAAAGGACAAAAATATGGAGAATAATCCTATGGATTTAACTCATAAGGATGAAAATACCGAAAGCACCGAAGAACGCACAATTATGATGGATTCGATAAAAGCGCTTCATACAGGCGAAGTGCGAAACGAGGATTCATCTCATGACAGCGGATACGAAAGCGTTCCGGGCGGTGAAGAATCGCTTTCTGGGGACGGTGAGCCTGCGGAGGACGAGGTAACCGAAGAAGAATATCAGGAATATCTTGCGGCAAAAAAAGAACGCAACAAGAAAATCAAAGCGAAAAACCGCCATAGAAGAACGTTTTCACATATTCTCACAGGCGTTCTGCTGTCAGTTTTTATCATATCAATTTCTGCGTTTCTTGCTACATACATTGTAAAGTCGGCACTTGATTTTACAGGAATCGGAAAAACCTATTGCCAGGCTGAGATACATATAAACGAGGATTCGACAACAGATGAAATCGCTCAGGATCTTGCAAATCTCGGCATTATAAATATGCCGGATGTGTTCAAGCTCTACGCCAAAATGTTCGGCAAGGGTGATAAGTTCATAAAGGGTACTTTCACGGTTGACACAACCATGTCGTACAGTGCGCTTATTTCTGAGCTGCAGACAGTATCTACTGTAAATCAGACGGTTTCAATACAGATAACCGAGGGTATGACTATTGATGAGATTGCTCAGATGATGGAGGATAACCGTGTCTGCCGTGCCGAAGATTTCATGGAGCAGTGCAAGACGCTCGGAGATACTTATAAATTCCAGAAACGTCTTGAGAATAAAAAGCTGAAATATTATCAGATGGAAGGATATATATTCCCCGATACATACGAGTTCTATATTCTTCCTGCCCTTGAGGACAATAAGGAGCTTGATACAAGCGAGTATGCCGCAGATGCTCTTGATATTATATATCAGAACTTCAATAACAAGCTGACGGCACGTTACTATAACCGTATGAGCGAGCTTGGGCTTACGCTTGACGAAACCATAACGCTTGCTTCGATAGCACAGCGTGAGGCGGATACTACGACCAATATGGGCAATGTTGCATCGGTATTCTTCAACCGTATGGCTGATGCGGAAGCATTCCCGCATCTTGAATCGGACGTTACCGTACATTATGTTGATGAGCATATAAAGCCGCATCTCACTTCATCGCAGTACGATCAGAAAATGTTTGACGCATATAACACCTATAAGTGTGACGGTATACCGATAGGACCTATCTGCAACCCGGGACTTGACGCTATAAAGGCTGTACTTTATGCGCCTGAAACAAGCTATTACTATTTCTGTGCAGACCCTGACACAACAGAAATGTATTTTGCAGAAACTATTTCGGAGCATGAGGAGAATCTCCGCAAGTGCGGACTGGATCATGCGATAGCCGAATAATCAAACAATCAATATTCCGCCGCAGAGTTTTCTGCGGCGGAATGTCATAATAAGGTAAAAGAAAGGTTAAGTTTATGTTAGAACTTTTATCGCCTGCGGGTGATCTTGAATGTCTTATGTCAGCCGTTGATTACGGTTGTGACGCTGTATATCTCGGAAGTACAATGTTCGGTATGAGAGCAGGTGCGGCAAAATTCGATCCCGAAACGTTGAGAAATGGCGTTGAATACGCTCATGCAAAGGGTGTAAGAGTATATCTTACCTGCAATACCGTTCCGTCAAACGATGAGATAGAACTGCTCCCCGAATTTATAAAAACCGCATATGACTGCGGAATAGATGCCGCAATAGTAAGCGACATCGGTTGTATTGCTCTTATAAAGCGTACCGTTCCCGATCTTGAGATTCACGTTTCTACACAGGCGGGAGTAGTAAACTATGTAACTGCAAACGTGCTGTACAAGATGGGCGCAAAGAGAGTAGTGCTTGCCCGTGAGGTAGATATTGAAAATATAAAGCGTATAAGGGATAACATACCTGAGGATATGGATATTGAAGTGTTCGTTCACGGGGCAATGTGCGTTTCATTTTCCGGAAGATGCCTGCTTTCCGCTTTTATGACAGGCAGAAATGCCAACAAGGGCGAATGCGCTCAGCCTTGTCGCTGGAAATATCACTTAGTTGAAGAAAAACGCCCCGGTGACTACTATGAGCTGTCGGAGGGCGATGGCGGCTCTTATATCCTTAACGCTAAGGATATGTGTATGATAGAGCATCTTAAAGAACTTAAGGATGCAGGCGTTACCAGCTTCAAGATTGAAGGCAGAGCGAAATCCGCATATTATACGGCAACGGTAACGAATGCCTACAGAGCTGCACTTGATGCGGTAAAAAACGGTGAGCCGATTCCGAAGTGGGCGGTTGAAGAAGTTTACAAGGTAAGCCACAGACAGTATTGCACCGGCTTTTATTTCAACAAGGAAGACGCAAACCAGTATTACGAGAACAGCGGCTACATCCGTGAGTGCGACTTTGTCGGCATAATTGACAGCTGTGAGAACGGCAGGGTAAATATCACGCAGAGAAACTATTTTACCGTTCACGATGACCTTGAAGTGCTGTCGCCAGGAAAAACGCCGGTAAAGCTGGATATTCCTTATCTGATAAATTCAAAGGGCGAACAGACGGAGATAGCAAACCGTGCGACAGAAAAGATGTATTTTGACTATCCCGTTTCTTTCCCTCCTCATTCGATAATAAGAAAACCGTTGAGCAAATAGTAAACTACGGAGGTAACTATCATGCTGAAAGCTCCGCAAAACCTGTTCGCTACCGCTTATGACGGATCGGTGCGATCCGACTGGCAGACGGTAGAGGGCGCAGACGGCTATATATTGCAGTTCTATAATGCAGATGAACCGGAAAAGTGCATAAAAACACGCTATGCACAGAATAACTCAAAGCTGATACTTGGGTTTCGCAACGGCAGAAAGTATGTTGTACGGGTAAAAGCGTTCAGCTATCGTGACGGGAAAGAGGTATACGGTGAACTGTCACAGCCGGCAGAATTTACGCCGATGTGCCATCACCTTAAAGCTCAGAATGTAATTACGATGAACAAGGGCGAAACGTCGCAGATAGTATGGGAATGCAGAAATAAAGTGCCTGCCGTTACTTTTGAATGCGATGACAGCGATGTGGCGACTGTAACAAAGGGCGGACAGGTTACCGCCGTTTCGGACGGTACGGCTGAGATAAAGCTGACGGCTGATGACGGTCAGACTTTTACTGTTAAGATAGTTGTCGGCAGGGATATGTCACGTTATCCGGCTACGGCAAGGATCATGCTCTGCGGCGATATAATGTGTTCGCTTGAGCATCAGCGGAAAGCCGCTTTGCGTTCGCTTGATTTTACAGACGCATTCAGAACGCTTAAAGATACGGTCAGTTCAGCCGATTATTCTGTAGCGGTGCTTGAAACCACCTGCTTTGACGGAGCACCGTTTGAATATGAAAAGATACGCACAGACAGCGGAAGCCCCAATTGCAATTCTCCGTCCACCTTCATAGATGCAGTGAAAAACTGCGGATTCAATGCACTGGTAACCGCTAATAATCATAACTGTGATACAGGGCTTGAAGGGCTTCACGCTACCATACAACGTATCAGAAACAGCGGTATGGCAAATATCGGTACGCTTGACGATGAAACTCATATTGCCGATATAAACGGCATAAAAGTAGGATTTGTCGCAGTAAATTCAATATCAAACGGGCTTGAGAAAAATATACCGCCCGAAATTATCGGGAAATATGAGCCTGAGCATTTCAGACAGCTTGTTGAAACGCTTAAAAATGAAGGTGTAGAGTATATAATCGCATATCAGCACTGGGGTGTTATGAATTCCGTTACGGTTCGAAATTCTCAGATAAAGACGGCTGAATATATGGCGCAGTGCGGTGTGGATCTTATTATAGGTTCTCATCCGCACGTTATGCAGAGGGTCGGTAAAATACACACATCCGCCGGCAGAGATGTGACGTGCTTCTATTCTCTGGGCAATCTTTTGTCATCTATGAAAGAGCTTCGTGAAAACCGTGAGAGTGTAATTGTAAATCTGATTCTCACAAGAACCGAAAGCGGAGTAAAGTCTGATATATCGTGCATTCCGACGCTTTGCAAGGATACCTCCGACGGATATACGGTAAGCGTTCTTGACGGGTCGCTGACACAAACAGAACAGATTTCCGAAGATCGCATAAGAGATATACTCGGCAAGGAGGGAGTTATACGAAAATACCCTAAATTCTTGCTGCAAGGCTCAGCTGTGCTGAGAAATATATTCCGTGACAGCGGTTTTTCTTATGATGATACTGCTCTTATTTTATCGCCCTTATCGCTTGTAAGCAAAAAAAGCAATCTTTCGGGAAAAGCCGACAGCCAAAGAAATAAAATTGATATAAATAAAAATTTCAAATCGTTTTTAGACGGCTCAGACAGCGATTATATCGTAATCGACCTTTATACTGCGGCGGCTGTTTCGTGCTACAGGTACGGCGACAGCTTCTATACGGCATCAGGCAGTTTTATTTCTTCCGATTTTTACAATTCCAATAAAGACAGGCTTGAAAAAATTTCTCCGCCTTTTGACGAAAAAACAGTAAAATCTGCGCTTAAAGAATATGCGAAAATTGTCTTGTCAAAATATGATAAGGATAAAATCATATTAGTGCGGTTAAAATTCAGCAATATCTGCGTAATAGAAAATCAGCTCAGAAACGGTAAAAGCAGAAATGCGCTGAATAAGCGGTTGAGGCTGTATGAGGATTATCTTATTTCGCTTTTACAGCCGGTGGTTATTGATGTTTCCGGCAATTATTTTATGTCGTCAAAAAGTGACAATATGATGTCCTTTGAGCCGCTTTTCTACGATGATGTAAGAATCAAGCTGAACTCAGCGGTAAAACGTATCCGCAAGGATACATATTTTTCTGCACCGGAAATAAGGCTGCAGCTTATGCGTGTCATAAAGTACTATGATAATATGACGGCAAGAGCCTATCAACCTGAACTGCTTGACAGAAATTATGTATCGGACAGAATGGCAGAGCTTACGTCAAAACAGTTTGTCGCTGAGAATTTCGAGTATTTTGTATATCTGCGTGAAAACGAGATCCGTACCTATGATGATGCAAAAATCCTGCTTTCTGCTAAAGCAGGTGCAGAAAGGCTTATTTCGGCAATAAAAGCCGCTGAGTGTATTGACGGCGACCTTGGCGATTGCAGTTACGATGATATAAAGATAGTTTTCGATGAGAACTTCCTTATGACAAAACAATTATCCCGTAAACTTTCTGAGGTTTACAAATATACTGTTCCCGATAACTGCGAACATATTTTTCTTATCAGAAATGACCGCAAATTGCTTGAAGACTACGAAGCACAGCACAAACCTGTATTGGTTGACATCTGGGGCAGCTGTATTTCCCGTGAATCCGTTAACCGCAATTCCTCAGGTATGTATGTCGATAAGTACATTTTCAAGCAGCCGTTTTTGCTTGCAGACGAGCCTGAAATACCGTTTGATAACGATTTGAAGGCTGATAAATTCTGCGGCAGTAAGTGGCGAAGACGCACTGTCAAAGAGGCTTTTTTGCACGAAGGAAAACGCATTTTATCTGACAGTAATGCCAAATGGCTGATTATTGATATGTACGACCTTATCTGCAATATGCGTAAGTACTGCGATTCGCTTTTCGAGGTGGATGATTTCATACTTCGCACCGCTTTTTACAAGTCGATTTCCGATAAATGCGAAAGTACCTATTTATTTAACGAAAGAAGCCGTGAATATCTCGAAAGAGCGCTTGAAAACTTCTGCAAATTTGTCACAGAGCGCTATGGAAAAAACGTTATTTTAATTAAAGCCGATCTTAAAGACCGTTATATTTCGCTTGACAATCGGTTAGAAATGTTATCCGACAGCGATAACACATTCAAAACCAAAAAAGCATTTATAAACGGATTTGAAGAAGAATTCGCACGTCTTACCGATTGCTGTGTAATTGATATTTCTAAAAGGTTTTATTCCGATGACCGCTTTGCACTTGGCGGTGCGCATATCGTCCATTATGAAGATGAGTTTTACAGTCAATGCTGTAAGCATATAACGGCTTTCCTCGCCGGTGCCGATAGCCGCTATACTGATAAAGTCGATGAGGAGTATATCACTCTGAGAGATATGAAAATTAGATAAAGATTAGCTATCCCCGTTCAGTTTAATGCTGTATGGGGATAGTTTCAGGCTACAAAAAACCGATTTGCAAGCAAGTCGGGGTTAAATTTATGCTAAATTATGCCTTTGCATGGAAAATACGCTCAATAACAGCGGAAAAGAGGAAAATATGCGCTTTCTCCAGCTATGGATCGCATATTTTTGGCTCTTTGTCAATAGTTGGGGTACGAAAAACATAAAATTGCGTCAGCGGGTTCAGATCAAGAATCCGCTGATAATTTTTGATGAGAAAAAATGTGGAGAATACGGTTACGGAATCTTCTGAAATTTCTGTAACCGTAAGCAAATGAACTGATAATGCCGTCAAACCATGATTTCAGCGTTCGAGCGCAATACCGAAAATCTTCAAGCAAACTTATCTCGGCAATATGTATCCACTCGGGCAGCATTGCTTCAGCCTGTTCGGCGTTGCTTCGCAAAGCAGTGAAAAATTTTTCTTTCAGGCAGTGTGCGTCCATAATATTCGCCGAATACGAGAGCATAATATTCACGGCTTGTTTGTCTGCGTCATTTAAGCTGTTAAAAGGCTTGATGAGCAGTGAACGTGAACGCTTGAAATACTTTCTCATGCTGTCATCAAGTGATTGCTGAGCCTTTTTCCTGACTCTTTCAAATGCCCATATTACTTGCCGTATCCAGTGATATTTGTCTACAATTTTTGTTGCGCCGCTGAACAGATTGTCTGCCATTCTGAAATACGGTTTCCACATATCAGACACAAAGAAGCGCACATTCCGACGCTGTTCATTCTCATATTTTTTGAAATATGAATTCAAGTCGTTCTCAAATCTTGTCGGTAAAATATCAAGCACTATTCTGTTTTTAGGGTCGGTCAGAATGCACTGATATTTTTCTCCGGAGGCATTGCCTTTAAATTCGTCAATAGCCAGTACTTCGGGCATTTCGCTTATGTGCGGATAATCCACATTGTCAAAAATCCTCTGCACTATGGTTGTTGATATATCCGCTTCTTCGGTCACGCTTTTGTATGTACTGACATCAATTAATTTTATTATGACCTCCCCTATCAAACGCTTCGTCATACGTTGATATTTGCCTACAAACCCGATGATGACGGCTGACATTCATCTGCACGATCATCAGAAAAATGCGATTGCTCACGCTATGTTTGGCGGTAATACGCTGTTTGCTCACTGTGTCGGTGCGGGCAAGACCTTTGAAATGATCGCAACAGCGATGGAATCAAAAAGGCTCGGTCTTTGCACAAAATCGCTGTTTGCGGTGCCGAATCATCTGACTGAGCAGATCGGTGATGATTTTCAGAAGCTCTACCTAGGTGCTAATATCTTGGTGGCGACTAAAAAGGACTTCAAGAAGGAAAATCGCCAGCAGCTCTTTGCAAAAATCACTACTTGCAACTACGATGCAGTTATCATCGGTCACTCTCAACTCGGCAAGATTCCTGTTTCAAAGGAGAGGCAGGTCATGACCATTCATTCGCAGATCGACGATATTCTGCGAGGTATCGAGAACTGAAAAAGAGCGAAGGCTCAAAGTTCCAGATCAAGGCTATGGAGCGTACCCGTAAGAGCTTGCAGAAACAGCTTGATAAGCTCGAAAAGGCAGGACAGGACGATACGCTGACCTTTGAACAGCTCGGTATCGACCGTCTGTTCGTCGATGAAGCCCATGAGTTCAAAAACCTGTTCGTCGCCACAAAATTGCAGAATGTAGCCGGAATCTCCAACTCCGCTTCGCGGAAAGGCCTCGATCTTTTCCTCAAAGGCAGATACCTCGATGAAAAGACTGGCGGTAAGGGCGTGGTTTTCGCCACGGGAACACCTCTGAGCAATTCTATTACAGAGCTGCACACCATGATACGTTACTTGGAATATGATTTCCTGAAAGATTACGACTTACAGCACTTCGACAACTGGGTTGCGGCCTTTGGAGACCAGAAAACCGATTGGGAGTTAAAGCCTGCGGGTAACGGTTTCAAGGAGCGCACCCGTATTGCAAACTATACAGGTCTACCCGAATTGATGAGTATGTTCAAACAGGTGGCGGCTATTCGTACTGCGGATACGCTGACACTTGATGTGCCTGAGTGCGATTATCAGGTGGTGTAGGTCGAAGCTAGGTAAATCGGTAATTTACACTTTAAACGGACAAACGCAAGGCTCTGAGTCTAAAACGTTTATTTCGCAAGAATTGAAATTTAGAAATTAAAGAGAATATATGCTTGTCAGCATCGATTGTTCACAGATAGGTACTACGGCCCGCCAAGAGCTTTTTATGGCTTCTCGCGACAGATTGAAGCAAGGTAAATTTTATTCTGAACTCAAACAACATGTAATTGAACTTTTGTCAAACGATACTCATTTAAAGCAAAAATAGCAGGAATACAAGGGACGAGCGTTCAAGGAATTGGGAGAAGACAAGGATATGGTTCAGTCCTTGTTCTCTAAATTAAAAGATAATCAGGATATACGTAAGATGTTTTCCGGAAACAACGGTGCGTTTTCATTTTTTTCAAGGAAAACCAATAAACCTGTTTCAAATGATAAACAAAAAGAGAATAAAAAGAAGGTAAGCAAAAAATTAAATCGTTATCCTTCGATGTTGAGAATAAAAGGTTTTGAAAGCGATGCAGAAGATGAGGTTTTTGTTAAAGTAATCCATAAGGGGAGAAAAGGCAAAATCACGCTCGAAACTGATGTTGAAAACACTTTTTTATCTCGTTCCAATGATGCCGGAAAAATTGAAATAACTACTACAGAAGTGAAAAAAATAAATGGATACAACGGAATGTCTTGGAGGTAATTTATGAACTATAGTTCTTATTCAGAATTTGCAATTAAACGTAAAGAACTGTATGAAGGAAAAGTAACCAAAATCCCATGTCCTGAATGTAGTGGCGGCTATATAAGCAAAAGTAATGATCCTAAAAAAAGAGCAATAATACATTTTACTGCGATAAATGCAACATGAAAATTATTGTTAATTGACCGCAAGCGTCCGAATGAATTAAACTTTAACCGCCCACAGCAGTGAGCGGTTTTCTTATACTCGTGTGCAATCAATTGCACATGACTTGAACACAAACTTTGCAAAAACAGCCGTTTTTTGTGAAGTTCGGCGCAGATCAGAACCGAACTTAATAATTTTACCGCTCCACGAGGGCGGTATTTTTATACCCTAAACAATTTATTCCGAACGTTGTGGGCAATGAACACAGTGGGCGGAGAAAGGACAGAAACATGAACAACAGAAGAATTTTCATCGGCTTACAGCACTTCGCAGAGGGCGAGGGGGACGGCGGCGCAGATGCAAACGTTCCCGGCAATCAGACTGCCGATAACGGCGGTGACGCTCAGGATAACGCATCGCAGAAGCCAACCTTTGACGATATGCTAAAGGACAAGGATATGCAGTCTGAGTTTGACAAGCGTGTAAGCAAGGCAGAGGACAAGAAGGACGATAAGCCCGAAGAAAAGGCGGATAAGCCCGAATCTGAGCCTGCACCCGCCGTTCCTGATGCAAAGGACGAGGAGATTTTAAGGCTGAAAACAAGTATATCCGTTTTATAGGACAGATTCAACGGTATAATTTATATAGCTGATAACGATGGCATTGAACATATCCGCTAATTTGAATTCAACGGTTATGTTCTTACTCAATCGAGTTGACATAGGAAAGTGACGTGATATAATATATTTAATGAGACGATGAACCTATATTGTAATGCATCGCTGTAACATAGTGGGCGATATTGCGTGAATGATAAGAATAAGAAACGGCACCGAAAGGAAGTACTTGAAATGTTTGACGGTACAAAAGGTTGGCATTGTGAGGATTACGATTTTGATGAAGTGATAGACGCAGCTTTGGATATCGATTTTGAATACGAGGGACACGAATACACGATAAATCCTTGCTGTATTCCCGGAAAAGTATTGATAATCAGTATACTGGAAAATGCGACCATAAAGACGTTCGAGAGTAAAGAAGATTTTTACACCGGAAATTTGTTCGGCAAGAGTATGAAAGAAATTATAGATGATTCTGTTATAACTTGGATCGGTTGAAAAGCTGATGCAGTATCAGATAGCACAATATTGCAAAATTAAAATAACAGCAAATAAGCACTTTAGATATAGAGATACAAGGAGTGTTCAAAGGGATTTCTTATGGATAATTTGCTTTTATCAGCAAAAAAACAGGAAGTTTTATAATAATGAAGTAAATTTGAAACATACGAAAAGAAATAAATCTATATTAAAGCATTAATGATGAAACGTGAGGCAGAGATGGTAAATTTAGTATTTTCCGATAGTGCGAATGGCATACTGATGCATAAAAGGGAGTTGTTCAGAATAGACAAAAATTCATTATGCAGTATTGAACTATATCTTCACGGCGGAGATATCAGCCTGCCGTTTGATGTGAAGAAACGCAAAGATTTTTATGAAACCGGTTACTGTAAACGGCACTGTTGTACAGTCCAAAGTCAGATAAAGAAATTCAGTAAAATGCTTAAAAGTGACGGTGAAATATGTATATGGTTCAGTCGTAAGTGTGTAGATGAATATCTTGGTATGCTCTGGACAGTTTACAATTATAAGAATTATGCCAAAAACATATTTTTGTGTGATTGCACAGAACTTGTAGATGCTATAGCATATTTTTCTGATATTGAAATTCAGACATCGCCGCTTAAAAATAGATATAAGCTCACATATAATGATATTGAACAAATATCGGAATATTGGGAGAGGCTTTGTAATGAGAATACCGGACTGCGAATTCTCGAAAGCGGTAATCCGGTATCTAAGCCTGTAAACTATTTCGACCGGCAGATTTTCGAGATAGCGGGGAACAGATTTATAGACGCCATGCAGTTGATGGGTATAATGTTAGCCCGTGAAGAATCAGCATTTATGTTGGAATTTCTCACAAACAGGCTGTATTACCTTGTTAAACAGAATGAATTTACGGTTGTACAGTATGGGTATATCGGTAGAATAAAATCTTTTGGATTTTCTATAATCAAAAGAACAAATCCCATATATCCAAAAGTAAAGCCGGAAGTGCTTTTTACAGGGCAACTAAAAAGAATATGCCTTGAATCGTATAATGCTCCGTCTGCACTTAAAAAGGAAAACAACCGTGTTCTTCAGAAACTCGTGATAACGAATAACGGTAAAGTACGCATTTATGAATATGTTATTATTGAGATAACAGCAGAGGATACAAACAGAAAAAACATAGAACCGTTGAGATGTGTGGATATTAAAACCGATAAAGAAAAAACAGATAAAATTATTAAGTGCTTCGAGCAATGTTTTTCCGGTAATTATACTTTACATAAAGTAGCAGGTTACGGCGAATGGAATCTCAGACTTACGAACAATGACGGTAAAATTACAACTATAGGAGGTCCGCTTATCAATGAATTTGATACACAATATGGCGATTTGTCTGAGGTTGTTAGGACGCTTCTTGGCTGTGATGATTTATTTATGTTTGATAAAAACCGTAAGCAGTTTGACAAAAGAAAAAAGATAGACAGATGGAAAAGATGAAAATAGGTTGCATCATCTGCACAATGAAGATGTAGATAAAGCTGTTGTGAAAGAGTTCTTGAAGTTTTTTCAAAAGCCGGCATTATAAGTTTATAGGAGGGGTTCTCGTGAAAAAGAATAATTTTGGAAGTCTTGATACAAAAGATGAAAAGGAAATCAGAGAAATGGAAGAAGCGTTGAAGGAAAAGTATGATCTTACAAAAGAAAAATGCTTATCACCGGAAGAACTTTAACATTTGCAGAAAAACGATATATAGTAAAACTTGCCAAAGACAATTATCCTGAGTTTAAGTGAAAGAAAGGTGGATATATAAATGGAAAGCGGTTATGAAATCATAAAACGACTAAGAAAAGGCGAAATAATCAAGTGTGCAGATTGCAAAAAAGGATATTATATCACTAACACAGAAGATGTTTCGACTGCACGTGAATTTCGATGCAATAAATGCAATAGCGTGTTAAGAATATCACCAAACATTACAGTTGAGTGATTGTACTTGATTTTAACGTCTCTATAATAAATGTTGGGGAAACCAAGAGCCAAGCATAAAAATAAAATAAAGAATTAGCCCTCAACATTGAATAAATGAATCGACCTGGCGCTCTTCAAGAGGTGTTGGATATTTGGAATAAAAAGGGCTCATTCCCGAAGATTATAATAACATCACTTAATTGCACAGCATGAATATGGTGCATAATTGCTTTCAGCAAAATTTTTATCGCCAAAACAAGAAAAGTTGAAAAATGCTATACTCGGTATTATGAAGAAAGGATTATAATATGTTAAAAGAACGTAAATGCCTTATATGCAAGTATTTAATACGGGATTATGACGTTTTTAATCATAGATGTAAAGCGTATCCGAAAGGCATACCCGATGATATTTTTGATGATAACAGTGCTAACAAAGACTGCAAGTCTCAAATTTGTAATTTTGAGTATAAGCCTGATGACGATTAACCGCCAACAGCAGTCAATACCGTTTACAGAATAATTACAGGAGGTTTAGTTATGGAAAAATATGATATGGAGAAATATAATGAACGTGAATGCGATTATGACGGCAAGAGAGCAGAAGAATTATTCAAAGATAAAACTGTAGAACAATTAGATGAAGAATGGGAAGAATTTAAAGCTAATTTTTATGCTGAACACGGAAGTAGCAATTGTTCGCTTGAAAATAGGTAAGGTAAATCTTATGCTCGCAAACAATAGACAAACTTAATAATTTTACCGCCCCTTTTGGAGCGGTATTTTTATACCCAAAAACA
>OGPL01000261.1_pt1 | contig 58207 bp, 59 predicted proteins | sample 1552901 | NCBI WGS metagenome assembly OGPL01 (sample SAMEA2580244, study PRJEB22360) | human gut metagenome | biome: human gut; feature: human-associated habitat; material: faeces | place: Denmark | collected 2008/2010 | reverse complement strand
GGCCGAACAATTCTATGAGTTGTTGAATATAATCTTTCATGAATCTTTTTCTTTCCTCTTTCTTCGAAGAAACAGAAAAACTGCTCCTCCTGTTATACCTGCTGTTTCCATCAGGATTGTAGGAAACATCCTGTTCTCTACTCCTGTCGGAACAACCATAAGCGGTTGATACTGATTCGTATAAGTTACTGTTGCAGTCTGCTCCTTCGTTACATCAATTCGTGCTGTCATCCCCTCTGCCTGACTTTTCTGCCCTACAAGATAAAAGGTATGCTCCAGCCTGTAGTTATTCTGTTCCTGAGCGATCTCCGTCACTGTATATTCCCCCGGTTCAACCGCCTGAAGAGATGCACTCCACTGACCATTTTGTGGAAGCTTCACTTCTTCGATCACTTCTTCTCCCCGTTTCACCTGAAATGTAAAGGACTCGTCCGGAACCTGACTGGCTGCAATTCCCTCCACCTGTTTTGTGATCATCAGATTACCTGTTTTTGCCGGTGGGTTTGGGAGATCCTTTCCAAAAGAAATGTTATCGAGCAGGTTTCCATTTGACAGATTTCCATTTGCTGCCGCTACTGCCACAAAATAAAATCGAGTAACATATTGCCCTGCCGGAACTGTATAATCTCCATAGTGATAAGTCCATTTTCCGCTTTCATCTGACAATACAGCCTGCACATCAGGATTACTCTGATCAAATCCAGATCCTGCCGGATTCCAGTCAGAACTCATTGATTTCGTATCACTGATGATAACTGCCATCGTGTCTGTTCCCCAGCGTCCGGCATGTTCTAATCCCCAGTGAAGGACTGTCCCTGGTTCTGTCAAAACATCCTGATAAAGAGCCCCTGGTTCCTCACAGTTTAATTCTGCGAACTGATTTCCCTGTGCCGCACTGCTGATGTTATAAACCGGTTTTGGATCATTAACCGTATTTCCATAATAACTTCGGCTTCCATCTGCAATCTCGATATAATAATCTCTCTGAGTTCCAGAGCCAAAATATGCACCTTTCGCTGTTGTTTTCCAATATAAATCATTCGTTCCATTTGCTACCTGGATAAAATGTGCATTCTTATAAGTCAGTGTTCCTGCATCAGATACTTTTGGCGTCTCAAAACTTCCATTCTGAAGCTTGTCATAATAATTCACCTTGTATTCGGAAGAATAAACTGTCACCGCCTCATTTACTGTCACTTTCACACGAAATGTCTTCTGTGCACCATCTCTTGCAACTTCATAGGATTGCTTTCTACTATCCACAGTCGCTGTATCCTCAATGTCTTTCCATTGACCGTTTTCACTTACCTGCCACTGATAAGCAATCTGATCTGATTCTGTTGTTCCACTAACATCTGCTGTCAGAGAACCTTTTGTAAGAATCTCATCTTTAAGAGCAACTGAAATTTTCTCTGAATCGGTACTTTTCCCTTCCTCTGTTACTACTCCAGACTCAGGGGGAGATTCTTTTGCGTCTGGTTTCTGCATTTCTGATCGGGAAGTCTCTTCCGCATCTGTTTCTTCCGGGAGCACGGTACAATCTGTTCCCTCTGTGGTTTGTACAGCCTCAACTTGTACACCTTCTGCCAGTACCTGAACACCCATCAACGACAGCATCATCAGTACCGCCATCAGAAATGCAAGATGTCTTCTTAACTTTCTTCGCATCTTACCCTCTCCTGTCTTAAATTGAATTGTTACCTTTCAGAAAGTGCTGTTGATATATTTTATATCAGCCCTCCTGTCTAATATATGTATGTCTCTGGATTTCTGATTATGACTTGAAATGGATAAAAATAGATTTCTTTAAGATTTTTACATTTTTTTTAATTTTCTCTTGCAAAGACTATCTAAATATGATAATATATTTTTCGTCGATAAGACAAGGAAATATTCCTCCTTAGCTCAGTCGGTAGAGCATTCGGCTGTTAACCGAAGTGTCGTTGGTTCAAGTCCAACAGGGGGAGCCAAAAATAATCCCGTAAATGCTTGCGTTTACGGGTTTTCTTTATCTCAGAATAAAAATAAAAGTGCCTTAAAAAGGGGCGCGATAGATCACATGGCTGCAAAAGCAACCGCGGGAGTGTTAACCGAAAAATGAACCGGAATTGCGTTGCTGCTTCGATTGGAGAGAGCCTGATAGTAGATGGGTTTACTGTCAGGCTTTTTCTGTTTTAGAGAGAAAGAGAAGAAAGCTGGCAGTCTTGATGTGATCTGACTGCCGTTTGCCAGGGCGTTTCATCATAACAGATGGGCGCCCTTTTTTTGTACCCATTTTTAAAAGGAGGAAGTTTGCATGGAACTGAATGAATTGGAGAAACGGCAGTTATTTCAGGTAGAGGGAGACTGCCGGACGAAGGTACTTGATGAACTTTATTTTACCGCCCGATATACTAGCGACCCGGAACAACGGAATGCGGTACAAAATCTGCTGACAAAGTTACGTGCTTTATCAGAGGAAGAATGTATGGATTTAGTAAAAGATGTTCAGAAGAATTATCAGTTGCCTTATCCTCCCCGGACGATTGGGGAAATGATCGCAGAGGCAAGGCAGCGGTCCGGTGCTGAAAAATTGAAAGGGCATGACATCATGGGTCTGGAAAGGTTTGATCCTGACGTACATCACATGATTATATGTGAAGTGCTCTCCCATCAGTCAACGATTGGAAGTAAAGGTGACAGGATGCGGTTGTTCCTTACGGATGAGGGATACCAGAAAGCATTGGATAATCAGGAGCAGGGACATCTTAAAATCAAGAACCATGCGAAAGTAAAATTTGGTCGTTTATATTATGACCGCAGAGACAGGACCTTGTAACCGATATTGAGAAAGGAGGCGATACGATGGCGGTATTCCGGGTAGAAAAAACAAAGGATTTTACGATCATGTGCAATCATCATCTGCGCAATGTGAGCTTGTCCCTGAAAGCAAAGGGGCTGTTATCCCTGATGCTGTCTCTGCCGGAAGATTGGGATTATACCACGAAAGGTCTCGCTCATATCTGCAAGGATGGTGTTGATTCTATTTCTACGGCCATTAAGGAACTGGAGCGGCACGGTTATCTCACCAGACGGCGCCTCCGTAATGAAAACGGACAGCTTGGCGACATTGAATATACGATTCATGAAAAACCTGTAACTGCTGAAAAACAAGGGGGCTCACCTAAACGGGAAAATCCAGTACAGGTAAATCCAGGACAGGCAAAACCTGTTCAGGAGGAACCTGTCTTGGAAAATCCCGCACAATTAAATACTAATCAACAAAGAACGAAAAAATCAAAAACAGATAGATCAAGGACGTATCCATCTATCTATCCGGCAGAACCGGAGAAGGCTGACTGCTCGGATGCGATGGATCGGATAGAATTGATAAATGCTTATCGTGAAATTATCAAAGAGAATATTGAGTACGATATTCTTGTTCAGCGGTACGGAAAGGAACGGGTGGATGAAACAGTGGAGCTTATGCTTGATGTAGTCCTCTCCAAACGAACTTTCATCCGTATTGCGGGGGATGATTTTCCACGGGAGATTGTGAAAAGCCGGTTTTTGAAGATTAACTCCGGTCACATAGAATATGTTTTTGACTGTATCGACAAAAACACGACAAAGGTTGGAAATATCAAAGCATATCTGCTGACAGCTTTATATAATGCCCCGGCAACAATGGACAGCTACTATCGGGCAGAGGTCAATCATGATATGTATGGCTGTTAAGCGTTGAAGGTATATTTTCTAATTTTACCGCAGAAAGGAGGCGGCGCACGATGAAACAGAAAATCGTGCCGGGTTAAAATGCCTGGTGTAACAGAGGAACAGATTCAACAGGCCAGAGAGGTAGATTTATTCGCTTATTTGCAGTCTCATGAGCCTGGGGTCCTAAGACGGGACGGACCAAATTACCGGCATAAGGAACATGACAGCCTGGTCTATGTGAGCGCAAAAAAGTATTGGTACTGGAACAGCCGAAATCGGGCGATCAATGCCATTGATTATCTTATGAACATCCGGGGTTATGGGTTTGTAGAGGCTGTGGAAATGCTTGCCGGCAGCAATCCTTGTCCGGTACGTCCTGCTGCGACTGCTGTTTATAGAGAAACTCAGAAAGCGGAAGAAAAAAAGCAGTTTCGCCTCCCCTGGCCTAAACGCTGTGCAACTTTCGCGGTTTCTTATTTGCAGCGGAGAGGGATCAGCAGTCAGGTTATCAGCCAGTGTTTCCGGTCCGGCCTGTTTTATGAATCCAGATATAAGGGTGAGGCAGTCTGTGTGTTTGTAGGAAGGGATGAGGCGGGAAAAGAGAAGTTTGCCTGTATGCGCGGTATTGGAGGCGGTTTGAAAAAAGATGTCTATGGCAGTGATAAGCGGTATAGTTTCTGTTTCCCGCCAATGGAATCGGGGAGCCGTCATGTGGCGGTGTTTGAAGCTCCTATCGATGCCCTCTCTCATGCTGCCTTGCAGGAATTGGAAGGATGGAAATGGAATGGCTACCGCCTGTCTTTAGGCGGGACTTCTCATGTGGCCCTTATTTCTTTCCTGGAACGTCACCCGGAGATTAAAAGGGTAAATCTATACATGGATAATGACCTTGCCGGTCGGGTGGGAGCCCGGAAGATCAAGGCTATGCTTCGTGCTGATTCCCGGTTCCGTCATATCCGGGTCGGTATCAATCCGCCCCGCATAGGAAAAGATTACAACGAAAAACTGCTGCGTGTCAGGGAACAAATCAATGACCGCCAGCCACAACGCCGCCGGGAACAGGCGGCTGTTTCGCTTTAAAGGATATGTTTCTGCCTGAGAACGGAGACGAGAAGGAGGATGATGGAGATGACAGAAACAAAGAATACTGCATTACAGACAATCGCTGAAGCTGCCCGGTGCCCGGAATATGGCCCTGATATGGTAAAAGCGCTGATGGAGAAATTGGACATGAATGAGAAAGGTTTTGCCCTTCTGATGAATGTTACTCCGTCCACGGTCCGGCTCTGGACCAGTGGGGCAGCTCAGCCCTGTGGCACAGCTAAGAGACTGATGCAGATTTATGAAACCGGACCGGAGATTGTCAGTAAAATTGCCGGAGTAAAGCCGATGGCAGGCGGGAGGGATTCATAAATGGCAGAAGAAATGACACAGCTTGTCACGGTTGAGGAACCACCTGTCGCAGAAAATGAACAGGTCAAAGCGCTGCTTGTACTGCTGAAAGAAAATGATGCTCCGGGATGGAGGGAGTTTGCAGTGCTTATCAGTCATATGACCGAAATGGAGCGGCAGCTTGCCGATGCACTGGACGATCTTCAAGGCATACACGAAAGACTGCAGGAAGTTGAGAACCAATCTCTGAAATCGGTTCTGAAAAAGAATTATCAGTCATTGCAGAAAAATGTAAATACCCTGCGTCAAAGCGTATCAGAGTTGAAAAAACAGGTTGTGGAGGGATGTAAAAATATCCTGGAGGACTTTCAGGTACGCGGAAGTGTTGCTTTGAACGGAATCACACGATTTCTACATTTGAAACCGGCGTTGGAGACAGTGCAGAAAGCAGTGGAAAAGAGTACACAGGCCTGTGACCGGGCTGTTTCCCGGATTGACGCTTTCAGTAAAGAATACCATAAGGCAGGTCTGCATCTTAAAAATATGGGACATGCCCTGCGGGGCAGGACAGCAGAATCCGAGGTAAAGGGGACAGGTTGGATTGCGGACGCGTTCAAAGGAGGGTTTAAATTGGTGCGCCATTTTTCTTCCAAAGTCGGTCAAAGCGCAGAACAGTCATTAGTTGCATTGGCGAGACTGGAGTATGCCGCGCAGGGGCGTCCCTCCGTTTTAGACGCTATGCGGGAGCAGAAGGAAAAGACAGAAAAGGGAAAAAGTGTACCGCTTTATTCCCGCAATAAGGAAAGCCGATAAATCATCAGTTCAAAATGAAGGGAGGAAAGAAATTGCGTGAGGAACCACTTCCGCAGATTCATTTGATCTGTGATACGGACTTAATAAGTCTTGCTTATGAACTTCATATCTTGCCCGGCGATTTTCTCAGGGAAATCGAATTTAATCTTCGATCCTTGATAACAAATACCGGACCGGACTCTATTGCAATCATGGGAAAGAACCACATGTGGCTTTCTGATGCCCTGTTTGCGTACTGCTCCACGGGAGACTTGTACCAGATGATTTTTACTACGGAATATCTTGGGGCAAGAGCTTTTCTGTTTCATGCGGACAGAAAAGAGGATGGACGGGCATATGGAGACCTTCTGATGATGGACTTGGACACACTGCGGCAGGATATAAAACAAAATATGCTCTACCCTGAAAGCGTCAATATTGAACTTAAGGATGGACAGACAGAAATAATCAACCTCAAAAAATGGCGCACGATGGAGCTTTACGAAAAGGATGCCCTGAAAAGCTGGGGCTTTTCTTATAATCTGGAGCAGGTTGCAAAATGGCGGAACCATTATTCCGAGGTATGGAATCATTGGAAGGAACAGGCATTTTCTTATACATCCGAAGGATTAGAGGAATTGCTGAATACAGAGTACATGGAGGCAGCGCAGTACCCGGATATGGATAAGTACCGTATACCATTGGGGACTGCAAAACAGATACTTCTTTATGATGAGGCGCCGGTCTACCGGCTTCTTCCTTCCGGGCCTGAGAAGATACATCCTATTATGGCGGTTACTATGGGGCTTTGGTATGAAAGCTGTCGGGAATTTGCCATTACCTCGGAGGATTTTGGCGCTGTTGACCGGCTGGTCAGCAGAGAAACGGATCGACTCATTGGAAAATCACCGTCATTACAGAAGGAAGGAAAACCGTATCCTGTTCCAGAGAGATAGATATTGATTGAGATTGGAGGTGATACAGATTGCCACAGCAGCATGAAGATTTTGGAGAGAAGATTGGCGGCGCCAAAAAAGATTTATGGAAGGACCGGGGGCTCTATGTAGATGATCTTAGCAGCATGAATGAGCGTGAGGCTGAAAAGTTTGTAAGGAAAGATAATATCTGGAAGAAACCGGATTATGCGGCAATGTTGGAGGATGGTGTGCCTCTTGGAGTAGTGTATTTTATTAAGAAAGCCAGAGACAGCCTTGCCGCCTCACCTGCGTATACCTACGGTGATGATACACCGGAGAAACGCCTTACCCGGCAAAAGGAATATATTGAAACGGTCCGCAGCCTGCAATCTGTGGTTGGAAATATCCGTACTTTGGATGAGGCCATGAGAGTTTATGACCGTTTCCTTATAGATAACGGATATGTGGAACAGGTTCAGGGCTGGGGGAGTGGAATCCATTACCGGGCAACGAAAAAGGGGCAGGAAAATACAGCCATTACAAATAAGCTGGCGAATACTCTGTATATCCGTTCTGCGGGATATTTTGAGCGGAACTTTACGCAGAAAGCGCAGAAGGAACAGTTTGGCGTTTCCAAAGACCAGAAAGTGCCAAAAGGTTATGCGATTCATTATAACGATGGGAAAAATACATATTCCAGGAAGGATGACTGGAAACCTGATACTTACTATGTGACAAAAGGATATTCTATCTTAAAAGATAACTTCGAGACGCGGGAGGCCGCCCTGAAATGGGTACAGGACTTTGCAAAAGGCCGGGGAAAAAGCGGAAAGACAAGATTTGTCCCGCCACAGCTTGCACACGTAAAACGGAACGGGCCGGATTATCGCAGCGGTGTGGAAATCACCGGGCAGCACTATCTTGATACGTTCGGTTTTCGAGGTGGGGAATTTGGAAACTGGATGAACCAGAATGACCGGCAGGCATCCCTTAATATGGGATTTGAAGCGCTGAAGGATTTAGCCTCGGCTCTGCAGATCAGTGACAAAGATATTGCTTATCAGGGAGTTCTTGCGATTGCCTTTGGTGCAAGAGGCAGCGGCAACGCGGCGGCCCACTACGAACCGCTGCGTAAGGTTATCAATCTTACGAAAATGCACGGAGCCGGCTCTCTGGCCCATGAATGGTGGCATGGTTTGGATGATTACCTGGGGACAAAGTTTGGGGCGAGGGAAATGCTTTCAGAGCAGCCAAAACTCTACGCCCCTTTTCAAAAGCTGATTGAAACGATGAAGTACAAGCCGGAAACACCGGAGCAGGCGGCGGCCAGGACTGCTGCGCAGGCAGAGCGTACCCGGAAAAATGCGGCGAGCTGGCTGGATTCATCCATGCTTGCGCCTTTAAAGCGATACGGGAATGAGGAACACATGGAGACCTATACTGTTTTGCGCGAGGCTTTTCTTTCCGGCGAGGCCGGGAGCGTAGAACAGATCAGTTCTTTCAAAAAATCTGTTACGGGCCGGGTGATTCCCAAAAGTGAGAGGGAACGGTTGGAAATCTTTGAGCGGATATTGTCCGGGATACAGCAGGAAGTTCCGCAGATTGGAAAGGTGGAGACTGATTTTTATAAAAATTCCGTCCGTATGGGAAAGGAATGTGAAAAGGATGGCGGCTATTGGGACAGCAATACGGAGATGACTGCCAGGGCTTTTGCCTGTTATATTAAGGACAAGCTGCCTTATGCGTCTGATTATCTTGTGGGCCATGCAGATTGTGTCGCTACTCTTGTTACAGACAGGGAGGGGAAAATGGAAGTTTTGAAAGCCTTCCCGGAAGGAGAGGAACGTCGGGCCATCAATGCGGTGTTTGATGAAATTGTGGCGGATCTGAAACGGGATCAGATTCTTACCCATGCCGAGACAACACCTCCGCTTCCGGTGCCGGAATTTCGAGAGGCAAAGGACGGGCAGTTATCTATGTTCGATACCGGGCGGCCTTCTGTCCTGGGACAGCTTTCAGCAAAGAAACCGGCAGAAAAACCAGCTTCGAGGCAGGACATTACTCAAAAGAGACCAGTCCCGGAGATTTAGGAGGTGTTGCACACATTGGAAGAAAATAAGGATTTTCGTGCTTACCGGTATGGAGATCATTTGGAGCCGGGGCATGAATTGAAGATCGAACATAGTATTTCATGCGAAGATGTAGATATTTCTTCCCTGATTAGGATGGGGAAAGACAGTTTGGAGGCTATGCGCCAGGGAAGTATTGATGGGGAGCAGAAAGCCTATGAGATTGTGGTGGCGGCGGCAAAACAGTGGGAACAGCAGGCGGCTGCCACACAGATGATTAACCGGGCATTGGAATACCTGCGGACCCCGGAAGTAGAACATACTGCTAATGAATGGCACAAAAGCGGCGACTGGAGAAACAGCGAGGAAATCAGCAATCGGGTTTATAAAATGACTTGCAGCGTTTGGGAGGATACAAAATATGACCGGGAGACTAAACAGATGTTGCCGGTCGCCTGGTATGTGACCTGGGATGTCTATGTAAATTCACCAAAACAAGGCTATGGGGAGAAGATTGCCGGTCAAAATCAGAAACGTTATACCGATAAGGCTGCCGCCCTGAAATATCTGGAAGGAAGGAAAAAGGCCTACGCCTATTTGTTTTCAGAAGTTTCACCGCCAATCCCACAGAAGTACGAGAGACATTTTAAGGTATATGGCACACTACTTCCAGGATATTCAATAGAAGGCCGGGAACAGGAAAAAGCGGATCAGGCCGCCAGCCAGGTTTTGGAGGGCGGTTTTTCTGCGTCTCAAAAAGAGGAAAAGACTTCTGTGCTGGGTAAGCTGTCCGAAGCAAAATCACAGGAGAAAGTAGCTGCTTTGCCTGGAGTAGCAGGCAGAAAAAAGGAGGATAGGTCAAGATGAAAGTTTTAATGGTAGAGCCGGGAAAAGTACCGTATGAGACAGAGATTGCGGAAGGGCTGAAACCTTTGCAGGAGGCTGTGGGCGGTGATATTCAGGCGGTATATCCTTATGAGGACCCGGTGGCGCTGATCTGTAATGATGAAAGTAAGCTACTGGGGCTTCCTTTGAACCGGGCGCTTACGGATGGTGAAGGCAATGTTTATGACATCCTTGCCGGAAACTTCCTGCTTGTGGGGCTTGGAGAGGAAGATTTCTCGGATTTATCTCCTGATTTGATGGAGAAGTATAAAGAAAAATTCGAGCACCCGGAAAAATTTGTCCGTATCGGTGGGCGGTTCCTGGCGGTAAAACAGCCAATCCCGGAGGAATCGATGGTGGGAGAGAAAAAGCCTAAGACACTGGAAAGGAGTTAATCGTTATGCTGATGGCAGTAGAAGGATCTTATGCGCTTATGGTGCAGCCGGATGATATTCTGACTTCTCCCCGCGAGGTAGATGAACATTTTGGGACAATGGTATGTTTCCATCCCCGGTACGCATTGGGAGATCATCACAATTATGTGGACAAAGATGATTTCCTCCGGGAGATGTACTTAAATACTGTGGGGAATGATGAGCGTGGCATGGAGCGTTACGAGAATATGGTAAACATGGTGTGGAGCCGGAAAATGACCGGGCCAAACCCTGATCCCCGTGCTGTGGACGATACTATGCTGAATGTGATTGCTAAGAAATATATCATGCTGCCGCTGTATCTTTACGACCATTCCGGGCTTGCCATGAGCACGGAGAGCTTTGTGGGAAAGGCAGTTCACGCAGAATGGGACAGTGGACAGGTAGGGTGGATTTATGTTTCTAAAGAGGATGCTTTAAAGGAATTTGGCGGTGACAGGATGACCGGAGCCGTAAAGAAAAAGGCGGAGAACCTGATGCGCGGTGAGGTGGAGGTGTATGACGCTTATCTCCGGGGAGAATGTTATGGTTTTGAGCTTTATAAGAATGGTGAATTGGAGGATAGCTGTTGGGGATTTATTGGGAATTTGACAGATGTGCGCAGGGATATGGCAGAACAACTCCCGGAGGAATGTAAGGGTATGCTGGATCATCTGGAGGAACAGAATCACCCGGCAACGATAGTAAAAACACTTTTGAAACACGCGAAAATCCAGGTGGATCAGGCGGCGAAAGCCTTTGAGCGGAATACCCGCCAGAAGGTAATGGAGAACGCCCGATAACACTGGATTTTTTGTTTAATCTTAGCAGGAAGGAGGATGCGATTGCAGGAAGATTTAGAACAACGGACCGTATCAATCTCTATCCAGGCGGCAAAGCTGTCCGGGCGGGTACTTCGTTCTGCGCTTGCCGCTGCGCTGCGGAAAATGGAGCAGGAGCGGACAAATCCAAAGGTCGGGCGCAACAGTATGAAACGGCTGACCTATAAGGACCCTGGGGCGAATACCATTGAGGTGCCTGGAAGAATCCGGTCCTTTGAACGGTACGCCCGAAAACATCAGGTACGATACCATATTGAAAAGGAGCTGGGGACGGACCCGCCGAAATGGACCGTCTATTTTAAAGCAAATCAGGCAGATGCCGTGACCGCGGCTTTTAAGGAATATACACAGAAAGACCTTACCCGCAGCAACAGGACATCGTTGCTTTCTCAGCTTCGTAAATTTAAGGAACTGGCCCAGACACTTGGCCGTGACAAGGTAAGGAATAAAGAGCATGGAGGGCCAGAGCTTTGAAGATAGACCGTGATATACTAAAAAAACAAATCATCCTTCATCTGCCCTATCTTTTATTTCTTTTGGTATTTGCTAAGTTGGGAGAAGCGGTACGTCTTGCTCCTGGAGTGGATGCTTCACAGAAATTATTGGGGCTGACGGAAGGATTTTCAATGGCTTTTCAGAGTATGTGGCCCGGTGCGCCTCTGGACTGGCTGGTGGGGCTGTGCGGGGCGGTTATCGTGCGATTAGCCGTTTATCTGAAAGGAAAGGATGCAAAAAAGTATCGGAAAAATGTGGAATATGGGAGCGCACGTTGGGGTACGAAGGCGGATATTGCGCCCTTTATGGATCCGGTGCCGGAGAATAATATCATTCTTACCCAGAGCGAGGGCCTGATGTTAAATGGCAGGCCAAAGAACCCGGCCAATGCCCGGAATAAAAACGTGCTTGTGGTCGGTGGCAGCGGTTCCGGTAAGACAAGATTTTTCATAAAGCCCAATTTAATGCAGATGCATAGTTCCTATGTTGTCACTGATCCGAAAGGCACAGTTCTGATAGAGTGTGGGAAAATGCTGGCGCGGGGCGCTCCGAAACGGGATAAGGATGGAAAGCCGATACGCAATAAAAAGGGAAAGATTATATATGAGCCGTATAAGATTAAGGTATTTAATACCATTAACTTTCAGAAAAGTATGCACTTCAATCCTTTTGCATACATCCATTCAGAAAAAGACATTTTGAAGATCGTCACCACGCTGATCGCCAATACAAAAGGCGAGGGAAAAGCCGGTGACGATTTTTGGGTGAAAGCAGAAACACTTCTGTATACGGCGCTGATCGGCTATATCTACTATGAGGCTCCCACCAATGAACAGAATTTTGCCACGCTGGTAGAAATGCTGAATGCAATGGAAGTACGGGAGGATGATGAATCGTTCAAAAATGCGGTTGATCTGCTCTTTGATGCGCTGGAGCAGAAAGATCCAGATCACTTCGCCCTGCGCCAGTATAAAAAATACAAACTGGCAGCAGGAAAGACAGCAAAATCAATTCTGATTAGCTGCGCTTCCCGTTTGGCGCCCTTTGACATTAAGGAAGTCCGGGAAATTACCATGTATGACGAGCTGGATTTGGACCGGCTGGGGGATGAACGGACTGCCCTGTTCCTGATTATGAGTGATACAGATGGTACATTTGCTTTCCTTATCAGTCTGATTTATTCTATTTTGTTCAACCGTCTGTGCGAGCGGGCAGATGATGTGTATGGCGGCAGGCTTCCGGTTCATGTGCGCTGCCTGATTGATGAGGCGGCAAATATAGGGCAGATACCCAACCTGGAGCGGTTAATGGCAACGATAAGGAGCCGTGAGATTTCTGCCTGCCTGGTGCTGCAGGCGCAGAGCCAGCTCAAAGCCTTATATAAGGACAACATGGACACCATCATAGGGAATTGCGACGCCTCACTATTCCTGGGAGGAAAGGAGGAAACTACGCTGAAAAGCTGGAACTCCCTTCTTGGAAAAGAAACGATTGATCTGTACAACACCAGCGTTACAAAGGGAAACCAGGAATCTCACGGACAGAATTTCCAAAAGCTGGGGAAAGATTTAATGTCCGTGGATGAGCTGGCTGTTATGGATGGAGGAAAATGTCTCTTACAGATTAGGGGCGTGCGTCCATTTCTCTCACGGAAATATGACATTACAAAGCATCCAAACTACCGGCTGCTTTCTGATTTCAATGAGAAAAATACGTTTGACATTGAAAAATTTCTTTCTACCAGGATGCCGATGCGTCCGGGTGAACTATATCGCAATTATGAGATCACAGCCGCAGATTTAGAAACGGAGCCGCAGCCGGCATAATGCTGTTTTTGCATATTCGAGCTCCGGGGATGGTCGGGTTTTGATTTTATCAACCTGAAAGGAGGCCCTATTGAGGATTCGGGATTCTCCCTGACAACTGAATATCCGGCAGGATTAATCCTGTCCTGTTTTATGCCGTCGTGCTGTCTGATACAGATTTTTTCAAACAGTGCGGCGGCTTTTTTCGTTTCCGGCCGGATTCGGCCAGTAAAAAATTTTGGGTTAAAGGAGGCATTTTATGGCTTTTTTCGCAAGTGCGATTGATACATTACAAATTCTTGTCATTGCTCTGGGCGCTGGCTTGGGAGCTTGGGGTGTCATCAACCTGCTGGAAGGTTACGGAAATGACAACCCCGGGGCTAAAAGCCAGGGTATGAAACAGCTTATGGCGGGCGGAGGAATTGCCCTGGTAGGTGCTACGCTGATTCCGCTGCTGTCCGGTCTGTTCGGATAAGGGCGTAGTCTATGGGCGGTCTGCTTGACCGGATAACGGACTGGATTAAAGAGGGACTGATTGGCGCCATTACCGGGCAGTATACTGGCATTTTTAACTCTGTTAATAATCAAGTGGCGGATGTGGCTGCGCAGGTTGGTGAAACCCCGCAAGGTTGGAACAGCGGCGTGTTTTCTATGATACAAAGTCTGTCGGAGAATGTTGTGATTCCCATTGCGGGAATCATCCTGACCTTTGTGCTTGTATATGAACTGATCCAGATGATTTTGGAGAAGAACAATATGCACGAATTTGATACGTTCAACATTTTCAAATGGATTTTCAAGACCTTTGTTGCTACTTATCTGCTTACCAACTGCTTTACGATTGTCATGGCAGTGTTCGATGTGGCACAAAATGTAGTCTCGCAGAGCGCGGGAATCATCAATGGCAGTCTGGATGTGGAGGCGGCGCTGGCAGACCTGGAGACGCAGCTTGAAGCAATGGGGATGTGGGAACTGATCGGCCTGTGGCTGGAGACTAACATCATCAACCTGTGTATGTGGGTTCTGTCCATTGTTATCTTTGTCATTGTATATGGCCGGATGATTGAGATATATCTCACGGTGAGTCTTGCGCCAATCCCTTTCTCCACGATGGTAAACCGGGAATGGGGGCAGATGGGGACAGGGTATCTGCGCTCCCTGTTTGCGCTAGGGTTCCAGGGATTTTTGATTCTGGTCTGCGTCGCTATTTATGCGGTGCTGGTCCAGTCCATCCCTTCGTCCAGTGACATCCACGGCGCAATCTGGGGGACAGCGGGATATACGGTCCTTTTGGCCTTCGCCCTTTTTAAGACCGGTTCGTTATCCAAAGGAATATTTAATGCGCGGTAACGTGCGAAAATCATCATTTCAGAAATAAGGAGGATTTCATTTTATGAGTAAAACAAGTACAGAAACAACGGCCCCGGAAGTACAGACACCGGAAACAGTGGAGGGGTTGAAACTGGATGTCCGGGTAAATCCCATTGTTCCGAGAGGAAATCTGCTGGCCTTTGCCAGTGTGACGATCAATGACAGTTTCAAGATAGACGGTTTCCGTATCTGTTCCAGTGAAAAAGGGCTGTTTGTCAACATGCCGTCCACCCAGGACGGAAAAGGGAACTGGAAGGATGTCTGCTGGCCGGTGACGGCGGATTTCCGCAGGCAGCTTAATGAAGCGCTGATTGATGGATACGGTCAGGCAATCGAAAATTTGCAGGCAACCTTAGAAGCGACAAAGGGAGCGGCAGAAAAACCTTCTCTTGCTGGAGCATTGAAAGAAAATGCCGGGAAGGTAAAAAGCCAGCCGGCCAAAGCTGCTTCGGCGAAAAGTGAGCCGTCCCGCTGATGCCGGAGGGGAAAAAATACGGCATTATCTATGCGGACCCGCCCTGGCGTTATGACAGGAAACACGGGAGCGGAGTTGCGGAAAACCATTATCCAACGATGAGTATTGAAGAAATATGCGCACTGCCGGTTACGGACCTTGCGGCGAAGGACAGTGCGCTTTTTCTGTGGGCGACATTCCCGCAGCTCAATGAAGCGTTCCGGGTGATGGAGGCATGGGGATTTAAGTATAAGACCCTGGCCTTTCTGTGGCTAAAGCAAAACCGGAAAGCGGATTCCTGGTTTTACGGTATGGGTTTCTGGACCCGGTCAAATGCCGAGGTCTGCCTTCTGGCGACCAGGGGACGCCCGAAACGCCAGTGCGCGGGAATCCATCAGTTTGTCATTTCCCATATTGAGCAGCACAGTAAGAAACCGGATGAGGTGCGAGAGAAGATCGTAAAACTCATGGGTGATCTTCCGAGGGTAGAACTGTTTGCGAGACAACAGGTACCCGGCTGGGATGTATGGGGCAACGAAGTGGAATGTACGGCGGTGATGCCCGAAAGGAAGTGAGGATATAAAAGCGGAACCCGGACAGCATAAAGATTCAAAATCCCATGTGGATGTATTGGAAACCGCAAATCTGGATTCCTTATATGACAGATTCCGAGAAGTGCTGGCGAACAATTATTTTGCTTACAGAGATAAAGCGCTGAATTGGGAGAAAGAAACCATTTTCGATCATGCGAAAGAGATTGCTGATATAGCAGATACATTCTTTTCTCTAATGACGAACTATAAACCGGTCAGGGAAGAAATGGCGTTCTTTCTTCAATTTGATGATCCGCTTCATGCTATCAGCCAATTTGGACCTTTTGATAATATCCAGGCGGCTATGAAAATGATGTATGACAATCGAGAAGAATTGATGGAAGAAGTATTTGAAGCGCCTATGCCGGAACCGGAAAATCCTGTAAGTTCCATACAGGAGCGGTTACAAAATGCGCTGCGTGAGGTGAAAACTCAGAAAGCGGCAGAAAAAGCGGGCGAGATAGATGTGCGATAAACAGACGAGAGAGGGAATCATGCTGGAAGTAAAGTTTTCTGGTATGCAAACACAACGAATTGGATTCTGACGCAAAGGAGGTGATTTAGATGCCCTATGTACCTGTACCGAAAGACTTAACCAAAGTCAAGACAAAACTGGCGGCTGGACTGACAAAGCGTCAGCTTATCTGTTTCAGCCTGGCCGCTCTTGTGGGGCTGCCGATGTATTTTATTACTCGCGGCGTGATTGGAAACTCGGCGGCTGTGCTTTTGATGATCGGGCTTATGATGCCCTTTTTCTTTTTCGCCATGTATGAGCGGGACGGACAGCCGGCAGAGAAACTTCTGAAAATCCGGCTCCGCTATAAGCTGTGGCCGAAGAAACGTCCCTACCGGACGGAAAATTTATACAGAACCATGTCAAAGAAGGAGGTTATAACGATTGCCAAAAACCAAACAGCAGGAGGCCCAGGAAAAGCGTCTGCAAAAAAATATCCGGCAGGCAAAAAAGACCAGGGCCGACGCAAAAAGAAGCGGGACTAAGGCGGCCCGCTCCGCTCCGAAAAAGAAAAGGAGTTTTTTTGCCGGGCTGAAAGCGGATGCTCCGCAGACAGTCCAGCAGAGTATTCCTTACCGGGAAATGTACCGGGACGGGATCTGCCGGCTGGATGATAAATTCTACACTAAGACCGTGCAGTTTTTCGATATTAACTATCAGCTTGCGCAGGCGGATGATAAGGCACAGATTTTTGAAGGGTATTGTGATTTTCTCAATTATTTTGACGCTTCCATCCATGTGCAGCTTACCTTTATCAACCAGAGAGCCAATATGCAGGACTTTGCAAAGAGTATTGAAATCCCGGCCCGTGGGGATGAATACGATGGAATCCGTAAGGAATATGGGGACATGCTCAAAGGGCAGCTTCAAAAAGGCAATAATGGCCTTACAAAGCGGAAATATATTACCTTTGGTATAGAGGCTGATGATCTGCGTACCGCAAAAATGCGGCTGGAACGGATTGAGACGGATGTGTTGGCGAACTTTAAGACATTAGGCGCCCAGGCAAGACCGCTGAACGGTCTGGAGCGGCTGGAACTTCTTCACAGCCAGTTTCACCCGGACGGACAGGAAAAGTTTCACTTTACCTGGGATGACTTGCCGAAAACCGGACTTTCCACAAAAGATTTTATTGCCCCTTCCGGTCTGTTGTTCTCCAATGACGGCAAGACTTTCCGGGTAGGCGATCACTCCGGGGCTGTCTCCTTTTTGCAGATTTTGGCCCCGGAGCTGACGGATCGGCTGCTGGCTGATCTGCTAGATATGAACGATGCCGTAACGGTGAACCTGCATATCCAGTCTATCGACCAGGCGCAGGCAATCCGCAATATCAAGCGGAAGATGTCTGACCTGCAGAAGATGACGATTGAGGAACAGAAGAAAGCGGTCCGGGCCGGGTATGACATGGACATCATACCTACTGATCTTGCGACTTATGGGGAAGAAGCAAAAAATCTGCTGCAGGATTTACAGAGCCGCAATGAGCGTATGTTTCTTGTGACGGTACTTGTGGAGAATATCGCTCCTAAGCGCCAGAAATTATTTAATGATATATTTGCTGCCTCCGGTGTGGCCCAGAAATATAACTGTGCTTTAAAACGTCTGGATTTTCAGCAGGAACAGGGCTTAATGTCCTCTCTTGCCCTGGGGAGGAACCAGATTGAGATTGAGCGGGGGCTGACAACGAGCAGTACAGCGATTTTCGTGCCTTTTACCACCTGTGAACTGTTCCAGGAGGGAGAGGCACTTTATTATGGGCTGAACGCTTTGAGCAATAACCTGATTATGGCGAACCGCAAAACACTGAAAAATCCCAACGGTCTGTTCTTAGGAACGCCGGGCAGCGGCAAGTCTTTTTCAGCAAAGCGCGAGATTGTCAATGTGTTCCTTCTGACCGAGGATGACATTATCATTGCAGACCCGGAAAATGAATACGGACCTCTGGTGCAGCAGTTTGGCTCTCAGGGGCAGGTCATTGACATTTCCCCTACATCAACGAATTATATCAATCCTATGGACATCAACCTGGACTATTCCGATGATGAGAATCCGATTACATTAAAGAGCGATTTTATCCTATCCTTGTGTGACCTGATTATTGGAGGCAAGGAGGGGCTTTCTCCGATTGAGCGGACGATTATTGACCGTTGTACCAGGCTAGTGTACCGGGATTACCTGCAGGACCCGTGCCCGGAAAAAATGCCAATCCTGGGAGATTTGTATGAGCTGCTTCTGAAACAGACCGAGCCGGAGGCGCAGAACATCGCCACTGCTCTGGAAATCTACGTCAACGGCTCCCTGAATGTGTTTAATCACCGTTCCAATATCCAGATGGACAGCCACCGGGTTTTGTGCTTTCAGTTAAAGTCTCTGGGAAAAGCCTTAAAGGAGATCGGGCTTTTGATTATGCAGGATGCGGTATGGAACCGGGTAACGGCCAACCGCTCCAAACATAAGACGACCTGGTTCTATATTGATGAATTTCATCTCCTGTTAAAAGGGCAGACAGGAGCGTTCTCCGTGGAGATTTGGAAACGCTTTCGTAAATGGGGCGGTATTCCGTCAGGACTGACGCAGAATGTGAAGGACCTGCTGGCTTCCCGTGAGATTGAAAATATCTTTGAAAACAGCGACTTCATTTATATGCTGAACCAGGCGCAGGGCGACCGGCAGATTTTGGCGAAACAGTTGGGAATCTCCCCGCACCAGCTCTCATATGTGACACATTCTGGTCCTGGTGAGGGCCTTTTATTTTTCGGGAACGTAATCATCCCATTTGTCGATCATTTCCCAAAAGATACTTTGCTGTACAGCGTGCTTACTACACGGCCTGATGAGGTTGCGGGGGCTAAAGTGTGAGCTGAAAATTAAGACTGGAGGTGATAATTGTTGTCCCGTGACAGGGAATTTAAGAGGGAAAAGAAAGATACCCGGATGCCGGTGAGGGATTCCCATGCAGAGGAACGCATGGATACCCGGCATGGAGAGCAGGATTTTGACCTGCGCCGGGCTAGGGATGCTCCTTCTTCTGGAGTCTCCCGGAGTGGTTTAAAGGGGACGCAGGCTGTAGATGTTTCTCAGGAGACAGTGCCGGAAACGGCAGGCCAGACAGAGAGATTCGGGCAGGATTGCAGCCAGTATCAGAATGTGGGGCAGCAGGATTATGAACCGGATACTTTACAGGGTGGTGATGTTGGAAAACCGGTACGGTTCCATGAAGGATCAGAAATGCCAGAAAGGACGGCTCAGGCAGAGCAACGCCATCGGATGCACCAGCATGGAAACAAGTATCATCAGCGGTTCCAGGAAGAAGCGAGAGCGGAGGAAGTAAAGGAAACTCAACCAGCGTCAGCCGATGGTGAGCCAAAGAAAACTTCCAAGCTGGAATTTACCGCAGATGAACTTCCACCGGAGGACCGAGATACAAAGCTGACCCATGCCAGGCGTAAGGCAGAGCGGACATCTGAAAAACTGGAGCAGGCCGAGGCTCGGCTGCCCGCCCGCCGGAAACTGCGGATGGAAACACTCTCTGATCCGGGAACAGGAAAGGCAAAGAAACGCCTGCGATTTGAAAAGGAGGTGAAATCCAGGCAGGCTCATGTAAAAGGCTCCCTTCCCATGCGGCCGGTTAAGGCAGGGGCAAATGTGGCGGTTGGCTACGCCCATAAAAAGATTTACCAGGCAGAGGATGAAAATGTGGGAATTAAGGCAGCCCACCGTACCGAGCTTGTGGGTGAGGCAGGACTTCGTATGGCTTATCACCGTCATAAGACCGCCCCATACCGCAAAGTGTCGAAATTGCAGCAGAAATCCGCAAGAGCCAAAGCCACCCTTTCTTACCAGCAGGCGCTTCACGATAACCCACAGCTTAAAGGAAACTTCCTTTCCCGGATGTGGCAGAAACATTCATTGAAACGAAAATATGCCAAAGCAGCTAGGGAGGCCCGGAAAGCGGGAAAACGGGCAAAGAACGCGACTGTTGCAACGGAAAGAACTGCGGTCGGCGTAGTCCATGTGGTACAGCGCCACCCGGTCCTCTGTGCGGTTATTCTTCTGCTCCTTCTGGTGTTCTTTCTGATTACATCGGTGTTCTCATCCTGTTCCAATATCGGGACCGGAGCTTTAGGGAGCATTGCCGCTTCCTCCTATCTGGCGGAAGATACGGATATTAACCAGGCAGAACTATCTTATACAGAATGGGAAACAGATTTACAGATGGAAATAAACCGGGTGGAGACGGATTATCCCGGTTATGACGAGTACCGTTATAACATTGCCCCGATTGAGCATGATCCTTATGTCCTGATGGGGTATCTGACTTCTGTTTATCAGGACTTTACTTACAGTGAAATCGAAGGTGTCCTGCGGCAGCTTTTTGAGGAACAGTATTCTTTATCTTTTACGGAGGAAACAGAAACCCGATACCGGACGGAGACACATACAGACCCGGAGACGGGCGAGCAGACGGAGGAAGAAGTAGCTTATGAGTGGCGGATTTTAAATGTGAAACTCACTTCTACGCCGCTTGAAAATCTGGTGGTCTCACGCATGAGCACCGACCAGAAAGAAATCTGCGAGATTTTATTGCAGACCAAAGGCAACCGCCAGTATGTGCAGAATGTATTCGGGACTAACTGGCTGCCCTATGTCACCAGCTATTACGGCTACCGGGTACATCCCATCAGCGGGGAGAAAAATTATCATACCGGCGTGGATATTGGCATGAGCCAGGGAACGGACATCCTGGCCGGACATGACGGTACGGTTACGATGGCCGGCGAAGCGGGCGGATACGGCCTGTGCGTTGCCATTGAAGGAGAAGCGTATGAGGGACATACCCTTACCACAAAATACGGGCACTGTTCCGAGATTCTTGTAGCAGTAGGCCAGGAAGTAAAAGCCGGGGATGTAATCGCACGGGTGGGGAATACTGGAAACTCCACAGGACCGCATCTGCATTTGGAGGTATTGGTGGACGGGCAGTATTTAAACCCGTTGTATTTTGCTGATACCGGAGACACCAGCGAGCGGACACTTCCGGCTGCCGGCGCAGGAGGCACAGGAACCTACTTTGATTATGATGTTCCGCCGGAGGCTCTTGAGGATGAAAAGTTTGCTCTTATGATAGCGGAGGCAGAGAAATATCTGGGGTATCCGTATGTATGGGGCGGCGCAAGTCCGTCTACGTCTTTTGACTGTTCCGGTTATGTGTCGTGGGTTATCAATAACTGTGGCGTGGGCTGGAACGTTGGAAGGCTGACCGCAGACGGGCTCTTAGGCGTGTGTACGCCGGTATCCAGTGCGGATGCCAGACCGGGAGACCTGATCTTTTTCCAGGGGACTTATAACACCAGCGGCGCAAGCCATGTGGGTATCTATGTGGGAGATGGAATGATGATCCATTGTGGGGACCCAATCTCCTATGCAAATATCAATACAAGTTACTGGCAGCAGCATTTTTATACATTTGGGCGTCTGCCCTGACAGATTGGAGGTAATGCAATTTGAACCCTAAAATTGAAAAGGTTGAAAAAGAAATTGAAAAGACGAAAGCAAAGATTACGGAGCAGCAGGCGAAACTCCGTAAGCTGGAGGAACAGAAAACGGAACTGGAAAACACCGATTATGTGGCGGTTGCCCGCAGTTACCATCTGACACCCCAGGAACTTGCTGATTTTCTGAAATCGCGGCAGGCGGTCCAGGAAAGGGCGGCTGCTTTGCAGAAACAGGAGGATGTGAATGAGGAAAAATAAATTCTCTTTGCTGTTGGCGCTTATGCTTACCATAGGCGCCACAGCGCTGCCCCTGACGGCTTACGCCTCTGGTGGCGGAGATACCACACCGCCGCAGATTACCGCAACTCTTGACGGAGATACGCTAAAGGTGTCCGGAAAGGATGCGGATTCCGGGGTGAAGGCGGTCTATGTGGACGGAACCCGGATCAACTCTCTTACGGATGGGAGCGGTACCGTAGCATTGAAGGACTATGCGGGAACGGGAAAGCAGGTGAGTGTGTATGCCGAGGATTATGCCGGGAATCGGTCAGAGACGGTGAAGTTTGACAACCCTTATTATGAAGAACCGGAAGTGACGTCGGTTGCCGTTCCGGTACAGCAAAGCCAGGGGAGCGGCGCGACTGTGGCACAGGTACAGACGGTATCAGCCGGAAGTGGCGGAACCGGTTCCCAGGCCAGTACAACGCAGGCTGCTGCAAAGGACAGCTCCTCCCAGGAATCCGGCCAGGACAGCGGCCAGACATCCGGGAATGAGGGGGAGGCATCGCAAAGCCAGGAAGAAAGTACATCCTCTATCCCGGAAGGAGCTTTTACCCCGGAGGGAACCGGAACGGTCCAGGATGAGGCTACCGGTGAGGATGGGGATAAGCAGTTTTATACCATTACCACCGATGCCGGAAATGTATTTTACCTTATCATTGACGGAAAGCGGGATGACAATAATGTGTATTTTCTGAACGGCGTCACAGAGGATGACCTGATGGCTCTTGCAGAAAAAAGCGATGGCAGTATCAGTGTGATCCCGGAGGAAGAAGTCTGCACCTGTACGGAAAAATGTGAGGCAGGAACCGTTGATACACAGTGTCCGGTCTGCAAGAATGACCTGACCGGATGTACGGGGAAAGAGGCACCGGCAGAGAAGGAAGAACCTGCCGAGCCGGAAACGCCGGAGAACAACAGCAGCGGTATCGGCGCGATTATCTTTGTGATCGTGGCGCTGCTGGCTGTCGGAGGGATTGGCTATTATGTGAAGATCGTCCGTCCGAAACAGCAGGCTGAGGATGAAGAAGATAGTCTGGATGACGGATATGGAGAAGGTTTCGACCCGGATGAGGCTTACGGGGAAACGGAATACCTCTCCGAAGATGACTTTGACGACAAGGACAGCAAATAAGGCTGTCCTTTATTATGTAGGAAAGTGAGGATATTTCATGGAGAAAACAAAAACGTGCCGCTGCGGTCTGAAAAGGCTGCTGGCATTTCTGCTTAGCGTACTGTGCGTCCTGGGGCTGCTCCCGGTATCTGCTTTTGCCATGTCGCCGGGACAGACAGCAAGCTCCTGGCTGGGAGATCAGTATGTAGGTTCTGACGGGCAGCGCTATTACGCGCCTGCACCCTATACCTATCTGGTCTACAATTCAGATGGGACAATGGATGTACGCACCAGCTCCGGCGGCAATGCTTACCGCCATTATATGCTGACGGTTTCAGACGGAACCAGCCATCAGGTTTATTGTGTGGAGAGCGGGATTCCCTACAATACCTCTGATAATACCTATACATCAGAGAGCGGGACGAACAGCCAATACTTGAACCTGCTTCCTGCCGAGGCAAGACGGGGCATTACCCTGACTGCGATCTATGGCTGGAAACCTGGCGCAAGCCTTCCTGTTTCCGGTATCAATGAGGATGATTATAAGATGGCGACTCAGATCATCCTCTGGGAATATCAGCAGCAGCTTCGCAGCGATCCGTACAGCCGTCACGGGAACGGCCATGCGTCGGCAGATCAGTATTACAGCGTGATTGCCGGACGTCCTGCGGAAAAAGCCTATAACTGGATTCTTGCGCAGGTTGCCTCCCATTCCACGGTTCCTTCCTTTACCGCTTCCAGTAAAGACGGAGCGCCGGAACTGGAACTGAAATGGGATACAGAGCGGAAAGTGTATACTCTGACTGTTACGGATACGAATAACCTGGGGATTGACCTTGATATGCTTTCCGGCAGCGGCGTGTCTGTCACAAGGAACGGGAATCAGTATACCTTCACAAGCAAAGATATGATGATGGACCCTGTGACATTTGAATTTCGGAAAGATATTCCTGTTGCCAACGATATGCTGATCTGGGGAAGGCCCGGCTATCAGACCATGATGACCGGAGCCAGTGATCCGGTATCATTCTTCGTAAAGATCAAGACGGAAACCTATGGTACCGCAAAGATTGTCAAGACCAGTGAGGACGGTATTGTGTCCGGGATTTCCTTTAACATTTCCGGTACGGATATTCTTGGAAATGAAGTCAATGAGAACGTGACTACCGGGGAAAACGGGCAGATTGAAAAGAAGCTCCTTCCCGGAACATACTTGGTAAAAGAACTGCCGGTGGACCGTTATGTGACGCCTTCCGCACAGTACGTTACCATTGAAAGCGGCCAGACTTCCACTGTTCATTTTAGCAACATTTTGAAGAAATTCCGTGTCCATGTGGTAAAAAGTGATGCGGATACGGGAAACGCACAGGGAGACGCTTCCCTTGCCGGCGCGACTTACGGGATTTACAACAATGGGGAGCTGGTGGATACCTATACCACGGGGGCAGATGGCAGCTTTATGACCCGTTACTATGTATGCGGCGATGCCTGGACGATCCGGGAAATTGATCCCAGCACCGGGTATCTGCTCAATGAGACGGTTTATGAAGTCGGTGCTTCTCCTTCTCTGTATGAGGTTGAACTGAATACGGCGGAAAGCCAGGTCACGGAAACGGTAATCTATGGGAACATTCAGCTTGTGAAACATACCGACGATACGGACCCGGATGTATCCGGGGATGAAAATACCGAAGAACCAAATGAGGGCGTGGTGGAACGCCCGGAGGCCGGCGCGGTCTTTGAAGTTTTCCTGAAGGCAGCAGGCAGCTATGATAACGCAAAGGAAAGCGAGCGCGACCTGCTCACAACAGACAGTGATGGTTTTGCAGTTTCCAAACAGCTCCCTTACGGTCATTATACCGTACATCAGGTTGCCGGTGAGGAAGGAAAAGGTTTTGTACCGGACTTTACGGTCTTTATTTCTTCCAATGGGGAGACGTACAGCTATATCCTGAACAACCGTACCATTACGGCGCGGCTGAAGGTGGAAAAATGCGATGCGGAGACTGGAAATATTATTCCCATGACCGGTACCGGATTCAAGATTAAAGACCTTTCCACAGAGGAATTTATTACCCAGGATGTTTACTATCCAAACCCGGAGACGCTTGATACTTTCTATGTTTCTGATGAGGGCTGGCTGATGCTGCCGGAACCTCTGCCTGTGGGGGATTACGAACTGCATGAGGTGGCGGCTCCTTATGGGTATGTGCTGTCCAGTGAGCCGGTGCCATTTACGATTGATGGCAGCGAGGCAACCGTAACGGTCACGCAGTACAATATGCCACAGAAAGGACAGCTTACAATCACCAAATCCGGTGAAGTCTTTGCTTCTGTCCAGGAAAACGATGGCCTGTATCAGCCGGTGTATGAGGTCCGGGGACTTCCCGGCGCAGTCTATGATGTGATTGCTGACGAGGACATTTATACCGGAGACGGTACCTTGCGGGCTGCAAAGGATACTGTGGTGGAGACCCTTACCACCGGGGAGGATGGAACCGCTCAGAGCGGGCTCTTATACCTGGGCCGCTACCGTCTGGAGGAACGACAGGCGCCGGAGGGAATGGTTTTAAATACGCAGCCGGAATATGTAGAACTGACCTATGCCGGAGAAACAGTGGAAGTGACACAGAGTGCAGTTGGCCTTTATGATGAGCGTCAGAAGGTAGATGTGACCTTGTTCAAAGCGTTGGAAACGGATGAACTTTTTGGTCTCGGCATGAATGAGGAATACAAGGATATTTCCTTTGGGCTTTATGCTGCCGCAGACCTGACAGCAGCGGATGGCAGCGTGATACCAAAGGATGGACTTCTGGAAGTGGTTTCTGTTTCCGCAAATGAAGCTGGCGGCTATGATGCTTTCTTTGCTTCCGATCTGCCTTTTGGCAGCTACTATGTAAAGGAACGGACTACCAATGACGCTTATATACTGTCGGATACGGAATATCCGGTGGACTTTGCGTATGCGGGACAGGATACGGCGCTGGTTTCTATTGTGGTAAACGAAGGGGAGGCGGTTTCCAATGAACTGCTGCGCGGGCGCGTGGATGGCGTGAAGTACGGCGAGAACCCGGAAGGCGGCGAGGCTATGGAACTGGAAGGAGCAGTGATGGGACTGTTCAAACCGGATACAGAGGAATTTACCGAGGAAAACGCACTGCTTGTCACAACTACCGGAGAGGATGGCAGCTTTGCTTTTGAGAATATCCCTTACGGCCATTGGATCGTCAGAGAAATTTCCGCACCAGCCCTTTATACGGTCAGCCCGGAAGAACATCATATCTATATTGGCACAGACGGACAGACCATAAAGATTCGTGTGGATAATACCCTGATCCGCGGCAGCGTGCAGGTACGAAAGACCGAGGCGGTGGACGAACCTTCTTCTGTAGAGACGGATGAGGAAGATAAGAATACTTTCCTGCGGTTCTTATCCGGCGCAGTATTTGATCTGTATGAGGATACCAATGGAAATAAAGAATTTGACAGTGAAGATACAAAGATTGATACCTTAAAGGAAACGGATGCGGGGTATCATACCGCGGAAAATCTGTTGGCAAAAGGCTATTTTGTGAAAGAGAGTCAGGCGCCGGAGGGGTATCAGCTTGACGAAAATGCTTATTATTTTGAGATTACCCAGGACGGCCAGGTGGCTGTTGTGGAAAATGGCGAGGCAGGACGTGGCTTTACCAATGAAGCATACCGGGGCAATTTAAAGATTACGAAGGATTCCAGTGACGGGCGCAAGGACGGTTTCGCTATCGAAGTCAAGAGCGCAGACGGTTCCTACTGTGAGACCTTTACCACGCCGGAATCCGGTATCATCGAGGTTGAGGGGCTCCGGGTCGGTATTTATACTGTGACCGAGCTTTCCAACAGAGCTTCCCAGGATTATATCATCCCGGACGCGGCTACGGTGGAGATCAAAGCCGATGAGACAGCTACGGTCCAGTTCTTTAATGAAAAGCCGGAGGAACCGGAGACACCGGAAAATCCTGATACGCCGGATTCCCCGTCCAGTCCGTCTACGCCGCAGAATCCGGGCAAAGCTGTACCACAAACAGGGGATGACAGCCTGATTTTCCTGTATGGCGGGCTTTTTGCACTGTCCCTGATTGGCGGCGGGGTGGCTGCTGTGTGTTGCTTTCACAGAGACAGGCACAGTAAGCCTTCCCAGAAGGGTAAAGCTGCTGGAATCGCGGCAGTTACCCTTTGTGCGGTCCTGGTGGTCGGGAGTGGGATTATGCTGGTTCGTGACCTCTGGCAGTATGCCGAAAGTGCCGGAGCTTATGAGGAACTGGCAGACCATGTGGAGATACCGGAGGATGGAGCGGATCAGACAGAGGGAGGAACGGAAAGCAGTGGGGAGGATTCTGGTATAGTCCTCCCTTCGGTTGACTTTGATGCCCTGATGGAGAGCGGGCCGGATATTATCGGCTGGCTTACCCTTCCTGATACGGCAATTAACTATCCGGTCACGCAGACAGATGACAATGATTATTACCTGCGTCATCTATATGACGGAACGGAAAATAAGACGGGCTGCCTGTTTGCGGACTATGAGAACGCGGCGGATTTTTCCGACCGGAGTACGATCATTTACGGCCACAATATGCGGGACGGCTCCATGTTTGCCACGCTGAATGAATATGACAGCCAGGAGTATTTTGACGCCCATCCGCAGATGTACCTTGTAACGCCGGAGGGCGGGTTTGTCTGTGAGATTTTTACCGCTTTTGCGGCAAAACCGGCAGAGGCAGGAAGTGATACTTCTCCCTGGCGTCTGGAATGGAAAGACGATGGCGCTTATACTACCTGGCTGAACGCCATGCAGGAACGGTCCGTTGTGGAGACAGGTGTGACTGTCACCAGCAGCGATAAGGTGTTGACTCTTTCTACCTGTACGCCTGGAGGGACCGGGCGTTTTATCGTCATGGGAAAACTGACGGAAGTAACGGAATAAAAAGATATTTCAGAAACCGGTGCGGAGGCTTGGGGCTTCTTCACCGGTTGTTTATAAGGAGGATTTTTCTTATGGTAAATACCCTTGTTTCTATCCCTGGATATGTTCATCTTTACCGATCTTTGCTCAGGTTTTATGAAATGCCGGAAAATGAGGTGCGGGAAATGCTGTACCTTCTCAATACGGCCAACCTGGACTGCTACGGGTATTATCACCCGGAGCGGGTCTTAGTGGAGAGCGGTCCGGTGGCCTTCTGCGGCTGGCTGGAGAAGATGGACTGCCGTCCTTACCGCACGGAAGTGCAGCTTTATAAGTCCCTGCTGTTCTTAAAGCGCAGCATTGACCGGGACCTGATTGTGACATCACAGCGGGAGGCGCTGCAGACGCTTCGCTGTATTCTTTCTAACCTGGAGTACCGCTTTTATAAGGCTTATGGCATGGAGATTGAGGATAAACGGACGGTATATGGGGAGTGTACATACCGGCTGGTTCCCAGGGAGGACGAACCCAGTGTGTGCCTGATGCACGAATGGATTTATCTGCCGAGCGCATAGGAGGGATGCTGTATCACACAAAAAGAAGTGGATGCTGTCTTTGACGAACAGGTCCGGCTCTGCGCAGATACCATGCAGAGGAAAACCAGAGAATATACCGGGGACGATGCGGACCGGCTGGGAGCTTTTAAGGCCGCGGCTGCCTTACAGCACACAACGCCGGAGCGCGCCCTTGCCGGGATGCTGGCAAAACATATCGTCTCCCTGTATGATATGTGTTTCTCTGAACGCGTGGAGTATGATATGGATACCTGGAATGAAAAGATCACGGACAGCCTGAATTATCTGTTTTTACTGAAAGCCATTGTAAAGGAGGGACATAACAATCAACAAAATTGAAGTAAAGATTTTAAACTGCCAGGCCGTGGCGGAGGCTGAGAAAAATATGGTCTTTGCGGCCAGGCTTACGCAGAGGGGTCACCGGATTGCCACAATGGATGATCTGCTGGCCCTTTATGAGAAGTCATTCAGCAGGGAAACCGCAGCTTCTATTGCTGCCCTTCCTCATCCCACTGTCCAGAAATTCGCGGTGATCACTGTGGCTGTTGTGGGAGCAAGCAGGCGTTTCCTTGCACAGATCACAAGACATCAGAATGAAGTAAAATTTATGAGTGCGTCTTTACAGTACAGCAATTACACGGGGCAGGCGGATTTTGCCATACCTTATGAAGTGCTGGCTGCGGCGGATACGGTACGGGAATTGTATCTGGAAAGCTGTCATGCAGGAATGGATTGTTATGAGAAACTGTGCGGCGCAGGTATCGGTCATGATGCGGCGGGGTATGCTACGCCCCAGGGATTGCGTAACGTGCTGCTTATCAGTGCGACGCCCTATCAGTGGAAACATATCATCGGACAGCGGGTATGCCGTCGCAATACGGATGAAACACGGATTGTTCTTTTGAAAATCTGGCAGGAGCTTTTTTCACTCGGCCCGGAGCTGTTCACGCCGGCCCTTGCCGGTCCGTTTTGCCAGCGGGATAAGTGTCTGGAGGGGAGAATGGCCTGTGGAAAACCGCTGCCTGTGGATATGGGGCCGGAGGATATGTTGAAAACGGATTATCCGATGCTCTGTAAAGGAGGCGGCGCATGAAGATTAAGCTGATTGATTTTGGTCTGCCGGAACATCAACGGCCCTTTCGTCCCCACGGAAACGATGCCGGAGCAGATGTGTATATGCCCTATGACTGTACCTTACAGCCGGGAGAAATCGCAAAGGTTCCATTGGGGTTCGGAATTGAAGTGCCGGACGGCTATGCGGGGTATGTGTTTCCCCGCACCAGCATGGCCGTAAAGGGGCTGGTCTGTGAACTTCCTCCTGTGGATTCCGGCTACCGTGGGGAAATCCACGCCATTATCAGTAATGTAAGCAACCGGACCCAGGAGCTTATCGAAGGGGACAGAATCGGGCAGCTTGTGATTATGCCTGTGGTAATCGCGGATTTTGTGGATGAACTGGGGGAAAAACGAGGGATTGGAGCTTTTGGAAGTACCGGAAGATAAAAAACAGGGAAAATAGTTGCCCTATACGTTTTTTCGCTCTATTCTGGATATGATAAAGAAAAACGGCCAGTGTGGGAATGGCCGTTTACTTCCTGCTGTTGAGTTCTTTCATAATGCCGAGGATATATTGCATGGATTTTGGATCAAGTTTCTTTGCTTCTGCGATAAATTCCTGCAACGCTTCTGGGTAAAGGTTTCCTTCGTCAAAAAATTCCTGGGGTGTTACGCCGAGATATTCGCAGATATAAAAGAAAGACTGCATGGCGGGAAGTGACTTTTTGTTTTCAATGTTGTTGATGTAGTTGTTCGCTTGCCCCAACGATAATGACATATCGCGTGCAGATACACCTTTTTGCGTCCTCAGCTTTGCCAACCGCTCCGGGACAAAATCTTCATACATCAGCCTCACCTCCCACTTTGTATATTCTGTAATAGATTGTACCTCACACTTACCTTTTATTCACAAAGGGAAAGAGGGTATTATAATTGACTTGAAAAAATAAATCTATTACAATGGATAAAAACGAAAGGTTCAATCTAGCAACTGGAGGCGCGAAAGATATGGAAAAGATTTGCTGTGTGACTGGACATAGGGACATACCGGACGATCAGGAAGAAAAGATAAAAGCCGCTCTGGAGCGGGAAATTGAGAAAGCGGCGGCAGATGGATATACCGGATTTATGACCGGATTTGAGGTTGGTGTGGATCAGACCTTTGCAGAGCTGGTGGTGGGATTACAGAAAAAATATCCTGACCTGAAGCTGATTGCGGTCCTGCCATCCCAAAAGCAGTCAGAGGACTTGCAGGCCGGAGAACAGACAAAGGCGCTCATGGCTGCCTGTGCGGAGGTAAAAGTGATAGACGGGAAAGAGCAGTCAGCCGCTTACACCAGGCGGAACCGCTTTATGGTGGAACATGCAGACCGGGTGATTGCCGTATATGATGGGAGGGAAACCGGAGGAACGGTGAAGATGATTCGTCTGGTTCATCAAATGAGAAAAGAGCTGCGGGAGATTCCGGTGGGGGAGATTCATTTTCCCTGGCAGCTTAAAGGAAAGAGAAAATAGAAAATGGAACATGATGATACGCTCACTTTTTGGTGGGCGTTTTTCTTTTGCTCAAAATTGGAGGGATTTTTATGTGGAATATCGTTACACACTTTCTGGCATTTATGGGCGGCATGACTGGCGGCGTGATACTGATGTGTCTTTTACAGGCCGGGAAAATGGCAGATGAACAGTTTGAGGAATTACAAAGGAGGACAAAAGAGTGAAGTTAGTAATCGCAGAGAAACCGTCTGTGGCAATGGCGCTGGCGGCGGTATTGGGAGCGGATGAAAGAAAAGACGGTTATCTGGAAGGCAGCGGCTATCTGGTGAGTTGCTGTGTGGGACACCTTTTGGAATTAGCGCCGCCGGAGGCGTATGGGGAACAGTATGCCAGGTGGAACTATGGCGACCTTCCGATTCTTCCAGAGAAATGGAGTTATGAAGTGCCAAAGGATAAGAAGAAACAGCTTGCTCTTTTATGCCGGCTGATGAAAGACAAACGGGTGGATTCTGTGGTATGTGCCACAGATGCCGGGCGGGAAGGAGAGCTGATTTTCCGTCTGGTTTATGAATATGCCGGATGCACAAAACCGGTGGAACGCCTCTGGATTTCCAGTATGGAGGATGCGGCGATTCGTGACGGTTTTGAGAATCTTCGCCCTGGGAGTGATTATGACCGGCTTTATGATGCTGCAGTCTGCCGTGCCGGGGCGGACTGGCTGATTGGGATCAATGCTACCCGGCTTTTTTCTGTTTTATATGGCGTTACTCTGAATGTAGGGCGTGTCATGTCTCCTACGCTGGCCCTTCTGGTGCAGCGGGAGGCGGAGATTCAGGCGTTTGTGAGCAGACCTTTCTATATCCCGGAGATTACCTGTGGAGGTTTTACCACCTCCGGGGAAAAACTGGATGAAAGAGCAGAGGCAGAAAAGGTTAAAAGAGACTGTGACGGACGTACTGCTTCGGTATGCTCTGTGGAAAAACAGACAAAGACCGTGCAGCCTCCCCGGCTGTATGACTTAACGACTTTGCAGCGGGAATGTAACCGTATCTATGGGTATACGGCCCAGCAGACCCTTGACTATGTACAGTCGCTTTATGAGAAAAAACTGGCAACCTATCCACGCACGGACAGCCAATATCTGACAGAGGATATGCAGGCAACGGTGCTCTCCCTGGTCCTGTGGCTGCGGGAACACATGCCATTTGGAAAGGGATGTGACGGAGAACCGGATATTGGCCGGGTAACAGATGGTAGCAAAGTGACCGACCATCATGCCATCATCCCTACGGTGGAGATTGCCAGGACAGATCTGTCAGAACTGCCTTCCGGGGAACGGGATGTATTGACACTGCTTGCAGCAAGGCTTTTATGTGCAACGGCGCCGCCCCATTATTTTGAGGCAGTAACGGCTGTCCTTTCCTGCGAAGGGTATTCTTTTACAGCGAAAGGGAAAACCGTACTGCAGGCGGGCTGGAAAGAAGTGGAGCGGATATACCGTAAAGGACTGAAACAGACAAAATCGGAAGATGCCGGAGAAACGGATGCCGCCCTTCCGGTTCTTAGGGAGGGACAGGATTTTCCTTCTGTGTCTGCTTCTATTAAGGAGGGAAAGACTTCTCCTCCTAAACATTACACGGAAGATTCCCTGTTGGCGGCAATGGAAAACGCCGGTGCAGAAGATTTGCCGGATGATGCTGAGCGGAAAGGGTTAGGTACTCCTGCCACCCGTGCTGCTACGCTGGAAAAGCTGGTTTCTGTCGGCTTTGTTCAGCGGAAGAAAAAGCAGCTTATCCCTACGGAGAAAGGCACAAACCTGATTCTGGTGCTGCCAGACAAGATTAAATCTCCGTCCCTTACTGCTGAATGGGAATCTATGCTGAAACAGGTGGAGCGTGGGGAGCTTCCGGCAGGAACTTTTATGGATGGGATTGCTGATTTGAGCCGGGAACTTGTTAGAGAACATTCCGACCCGGAAGAACAATTTATCGGCCTGTTCCCGGATGCAAAAAGGAACAATCGGGAGGCTGTTGGCACCTGTCCGCGCTGCGGCGCTCCGGTATATGAAGGGAAACGGGGGTTTTTCTGCGATAACCAGGAGTGTTCTTTTGCTTTGTGGAAAGATAATAAATTCTTTTCCAGTAAGAAAAAGGCCATTACCAAAGCAATAGCGGCGGCTCTTCTGAAAGAGGGCCGTGTTTCCATGTCCGGGCTTTACAGTGAAAAGACAGGGAGGACATATAACGCTGTGGTAGTTCTGGATGATACGGGCGGCAAGTACGTTAATTTCAAGTTGGAATTTGCGGCTGGAAAAGGCGGGAAGAAATGACCGGCCCGCTGCGGGAACTGTCTCGCCTGGAGCGGGCGGAAATCAGAAAGCTGGTGGTGGAGTCCTGTGCAAACTATGACGGACAGGAGAAACTCTGTCGTCCTTTGGACTGTTCCTGCTATATGCTTCAAAAATGGTGGACCGGCTCACTGTGCCGGTATTTCCGGGAAGCTGTGCTTCCGGTTGATCCGGCGCTGGAATCTGCAATTACCGGGGAGGATACTTCTCTGAGACAAAAGAAATGTCCGGTGTGCGGCAGGGCCTATCTGCCAACAACAAGCCAGGCATACTGTTCCGATGCCTGCCGTATCTTCGCCAGGCGTAAGTCCGAGCGGGAAAGAAAACGCAGGGAGAGGCAGAATAAGAGGTAGTGTGTCCGCAACTTGACTGATTTTGCCCTTGATTTTCAAGGCGTTCTGGAACCTGTTTGGCAAAAGCAGGTATTAGAGTATGCCGGAGGCCTGAAATGAGGTTAAGTTGCGGACAAAAGAATGAAAACAAACAGTGACAGGAGGCGATGAATTGCACATAAACGAGATTATCGTGGAGGACCTGCGGCGCATGGAGAAAAAAGAGGGGTTGATTCTCCAGGGGTGCGGCGGGGATATTGCAGAATGGGTAGAAGGAATCAATGAAATATTTACTCAGGCAGGTATATTAAAAGGGGATGCGAAATTTGAAAATGTGTCTGCGTTCCAGTATGGGGAGCTGCCCTGTCTGCTTTATTCTTTTGAGGATGTGGACCTGGATATGGAGAAACTTGCTGTCTGGAGGATACAGACCCATGATATTTTTGGCGGTACATGGCTGTCGGATTTTGTTTCAAACAGTCTGGGCGGATTTATCGGGGAGCCGATACCAGAGCAGGAGAAGCCAGACTGCGCTCTGATCGGACAAAATGGGAATATTTATAATCTGATGGGAATTGCTACCGGTACTTTGCGAGAACATGGCAGATCGGAGCAGGCAACGGAAATGATACAACGGATAACTGCTTCTGGCAGTTATGAAAAAGCGCTCTGTATCATTGGTGAGTATGTTAATATCACGGATTCTGAAAGAGAACCGGAACAAAGGAAGTCACTCAGGCAGCAGTTAAAGGAAACAAAAACGGCAGAGCAGGGGGACGGACATTCTTATACAGGAAAGCAGCAGGAACGATAGGAGGATACTACGATGGAAGAAAAGACGTATGGTGTATGGGCGGTCCGCAGCAGTGCTTCTATTTTTGGATATGCAGAAGCCTGGTGTAAGGAAGAAGGAAAGCCCCTGGAATTTGATACCAAAGAAGCTGCCGAGGCGTATGCCAGGGATGCGAACCGTAATACTACGGCGAATGTCCAGTATTTTGTCCGTGAGAAGGAACCTGAACCTGGAGCGGTAAAGAAAGACGCAGCACAGCCAGATTTGGATGCTCGCGCTCATGAGGAAATCGTGCCACGGAATGAAGCGGCAGAAACGCTTAATGAGATACCAGGACGGCATATCGTACAGGAGACGGACCCTCTGGTGGAAATCCGTTCCGCAGTACATAGCAACTATGCCGGCATGGTTGCTATGCTGGGAGCAGATAACCGGGTGTACTTGGGGAAAGAAGAACGCTGCCATTATGAGGATATGCAGCCTTCCTATTATGATAATCAGGATGGCTCGCTTTGTTTTGTCTGCGACCAGCCGGATATGTATTATTTTCTTTATGGCGAAGGCTGGGCGCATACTCAGGAGGAAATGCTGGAGCGTGGGCTTACCATGCGGCAGTATGAGGAATTTGCGAGACTTAGGGAAGGTGTGCTTTCACAATTTGAACCCCGCCGGGAAATTCTGTTCGCCGGGCAGCCGCTCCGGGAGCCGGAGAATTATCTGCGGAACGCAGAACTTTATGAGGAAGGGCAGACCGGAAACTACAATATGCTGGACGGACGTCTGAACAATGAGCCGCCGGAACGACCGGATTTGACCGATGGACAGACCTATGAGGAAATCCGTGAGTTGCTCCCGGAAAAGCAGGGGGAGGAAAAGCCTTCCCTTCTGGAACGTCTGAAAGCGGATCGGACGGAGCATGAAGCTAGGATGATAGAATTGCCTGCACAGGAGAGGACGCGATAATGGCAGCGGAGGTTTTTAAGGGCGTGGACATCCTGGATTCCCTGGAGCAGATTATGGAACTGCATACCCGGCATTATAAAGAGGATTTTGACCTGGATAAAGAACTAATCCCGAAACTTGCCGTGTCGGAGGACCCGGAGAGTCGGAGGCTGCTATGGATGTCAAGACCCTGCGGTACTTATACTTTTTTGGAGCGGGAAGTTTATCTGGAGGGGACTTACGAAAATAATGTGTGGAATTTTTACTTCGATCAGACGAAAGACCCCATCCTGGCCTATGCCCTTACCCTAAAGGGGATGCAGGAGGGAAAAGTTATCGGGAACATTTACCCCTTGGACTATCCCATCCATGTAGAGAGGGTGAAGCGGCTGACCTGTTCCGTTGGAAAGGTAACAGTTACCTTTGAGGATGATTATACAGCTATGCTGTCTTATCAGACGCGAAGGCGGCATATCAATGCGCTTGCACCTGTGCATGGGATGCCAAAGGGAATACGTTATCACCCGGAAAGTGAGCATGAGCTTGCTGTAATTTTGACGAGGGAGCGGATTAAGCGTTCCATTCATGCCACACCCGGCGACATAAAAACCTATATAGATAACCTGCGGAAAGATACGATACGGGGAAAACTGAAAGATGTACGGATGTCTGCTGAACCGCAGATATATCCTCAACGGAAGAAGGAGCCGGAGCGATGAAGCAAGGGAATAATAAACGGTCTGTCAGGGCAGAATTTGTTATGTCGGAATCGGAGGCCGCTCTGGTGAGGGAACGCATGGCAGAGCTTGGAATATCCAATCTTTCGGCGTATCTTCGTAAAATGGCGGTGGATGGATATATTATTCATCTGGATATGAGCGACATTCAGGACATGATACGTCTCCTGCGTATCTGTTCCAACAATTTGAACCAATACGCACGGCGGGCCAATGAGACCGGGAGTATATATGCCGCTGACATTGAGGATTTGCGCACCCGGCTGGATGACCTGTGGAACGGGATGGACCAACTGATCCGGGGATTTGCGAATGTTTTATAAACAAAAAGGAAAATCCGTTGCTTTTCAGTGACCGGCACGGTAGAATTTTTATAAGAAGATAGAAAAGGAGGCGGGTCTTATGAGGCTGATCTTGAAACTTATAGCACTTCCCTTTATGCTGGCTACGGGAATCATTTATCTGGTATGTAAGTTCTTGGTACTGGCTTCTGGTGCGGTGTTGGGGATCATATCGGGGATTGTCTTTCTGGCGTCACTTATCTTGTTCTTTACTGCCGGATTGTGGGCGGGACTTTCGTGGCTGGTAATTGCATTTCTTATCAGCCCTTATGGTCTGCCGATGGCAGCAGCGTGGCTGGTTGGACTGATTGGTGGTTTGAACGGAGCGTTGAGGGATTTTGTTACAGGTTGAGTAAAATACATGTACGGGCGGGATGCTGGTTGGTGTCCTGCCCGGATTTTTTTATCTGTTTTTTTTGATTTTGCTCAAAGCAGTTGTGATTTCAAAGATTTTGTGCATATCTGAAAATGGCGCCTGCTTTCATTATTTGACGAGATTGACATTTGGAATAGAAATGATATAATATAATCGTATATAAGATGTAAAATACGGATATAATATATCAAAAAGGAGGCCGGAACATGAAACAGACTTATGCGAATTTTATATGTGGACAGCTCGCTGGGATTCCGGTTGGAACTCCAATCTATACCGGGCAGATTGCGGGGATGATTGCAACAGAATATAAGTTACAAAAAAAAGAAGCGTCTGCCGCTGCTGCTGTAACAGTAAAGCGGATTTTGGACGGTGGGATGATGCCGGAGCTGCGGTGCTATCAAAAGGGAATCTATTACCGTACTGCGGTTACACCCTTTGGTGAGACAGGGATCAATAAGGAACGTCTGATTGCAGATAAATATCTTCTGCCGGATATTGGATACGAAACTGGTCTTACACTCCTTCACAGGCTGGGGCTGACTTCGCAGATGCCCCGTGAAAGGGTATTGGCTACCAATGTGGCAAAGGATTGTATGAGGAAAGATAAAAAGTTGGGAGTTGTGATTAGACCGCCAAAAGCTACTGTGACAGCAGGGAACAAGGATTACCTGCAGATATTGGATGCACTGGATTTACTGGAAAAGGCGCCGGTGGATGAAGAACATCCTTATGAAGTGGTCGCGGGCTATATTCAGAAAAAAGGGTTGCATTATCAAATCTTGTTGGCTCTTGCTGATCAGTATTATAATCATAATACGGTGCTCCGCCTGGCACACACCGCAAATATGGGAGGAACTGCGATATGAAACTGCATGAGGATAAAAATGCTTTCCGGCTTCTTCTTGACAGTATACATGAGAGGAGTGGATACCGGACAGATGTACTGGAAAAAGATTACTATGTTCTTTTGATTTTGCAAGAACTGGCTGGTTTTCAGACTGCTGGACTTCCTGCCTACTTTAAAGGAGGAACCGCCCTTTATAAAGCATTGAGGACAACGAACCGGTTTTCAGAAGATATAGATTTATCAGTTGATACCAGAGAGTGCAGCCGGACTCAGAATGACAAGCGTCTGGAGCGTGCGGCAAAGAAATATGTTTCGCTTCCCAGGGATGCGTCTCAGGGCCGGACGAACCGGTCAGAAGTCATTGCGGTTTATACGTATGATCCGGTTACAGTGTTTGATGAAAATGATGCTTTGCAGCGTTTCGGAAAATTAAAAGTGGAGGCAACTTCTTTTACGATCAGTGAGCCGTTAGATACATTGGAGGTATCAGCTATGCTTTATGATCTGGCGACAGAAAAACAAAAAGCTGTCCTGGAAACAGTGTATGGCGTGAAACCCTTCTCTGTCCAGACAATCACGCTGGAGCGCATCTTCATTGATAAACTCTTTGCGGCAGAGGCATATGTACGAAACTCCGAGGTGAATCACCGGGCATTTGAAGCAGCGAAGCATATTTATGATCTTGCTGTTATTGCAGACCATCCAAAGATACAGTTGCTTCTGGCTGATGAGGAACGGTTAAGGAATCTTATAGAAATCCGTATGACAGAGGAAATGGAGAGGCTTGACGGCATCCCTGGAATTTGCCCGTCAGATTTTATTTTCTTTACACAGTCTGGCAGTAATGAGGCGGTTCGCAGAGCCTATGAAACTATGCAGAATCAGTACGTCTTGCGGGATTGCGACAGAATAGATTTTCATATAGCGGTAGAAGCGTTGACTAAGATTTATAGAAAATTGCTGGAGAATCCTGCATGGACAGATTATAAAATGACAAAAAATTAATTAATGGTATGAGAACAGGGTACCGCTTGGTCGCGGCACCCTGTTTTAGTTATGGAGGGATAACAATTTGAAGGAGCAGATACCACTTTATTCATATTCAGGTTCATATGCCTATGAGCATGGAGAACTAAAACAATTCCATGCTTCTTATCAGGCCAATGTTGCCTGCAAGGAGGCAATCGAACAGGCCATTTCTGACTATTATGGAAACAATCGCCTTGATGCTGCCTGTGTGGATCAGGTTGTGGAGCGATTTGGATATGAGCGGGTCTTTTATGTCCTTGCGAATACTGTGCAGCGGAAGGAATGGGATGGACGTATTTCCCGCGATAATAAACAATGGGCGAAAACAGTACAGGTCACGCCCGGTTATGGCGGTGATAAAAACGCTTATTTTGTTGTGGACCGCTGTAATCCCGGATTGACGGATTTATTTATCACTATTGCCCGGAAGAATTACGCACTGGAGCAGGAGAAGAAACCTTCTGTGTGGGACAGCCTGAAACGGAATGATAGGCAGCGGGAGCATAGGATAACCACAAAAGTACATGGCGGACCGGAGCGTTAAAGGGGGATTGCATAAGGAGGTGAGAGGATGGCAACCACACGGCTGATGCCGCTACATGTCGGTAAGGGCCGGGATACTTCCACAGCGATCGCGGACATCATTGATTACGCAAAGAACCCACAGAAAACTGATTTTGGGAAACTGATCTGCGGTTACGAGTGTGATACCCGGACTGCGGATGTGGAGTTTCTTCTTTCTAAACGTCAGTATTTGAACATGACCGGCAGGAACAGAGGCGCAGACGATGTGATCGCCTATCATCTCCGGCAGGCATTTAAACCAGGGGAGATTACGCCGGAAGAAGCGAACCGGATCGGGCAGGAGCTTGCTCTGAAACTGACAAAGGGCAATCATGCCTTTGTGGTCTGCACCCACATAGACAAGCACCATGTCCATAATCATATCATTATCAATTCTACGGCGCTGAACTGCCAGAGAAAATTCCGCAATTTTTGGGGCTCTACGTGGGCGATCCGGCGTATGAATGACCGGCTGTGCCTGGAGCATGGTCTGTCCATTGTAGAGAATCCAAAGCCGAGCCGCAGTCATTATGGGACATGGTTGGGCGATCAGAAACAACCATCTCATCAGGAGCAACTACGATGGGCTATCGATGCAGCTTTAGAAGAAAAACCAAAGGACTTTAAAGAATTTTTGAAAAAGCTGGAGGCAGCAGGCATTGAAGTTAATCGGGAGCGAAAGTATCTCCGTTTTCGCCTGTCACCGGAGGATAGATATACCCGATGTGATACGCTAAAGGGGGATTATACGGAGCAGGCGATTAAAGAAAGAATTTCCGGTACACGGATGTCAATTCCCCGCCGTTCTTCTTTGAAAAAGCCGGTTTCTAAAGTTGGTATGCTGGTTGATATTGAGGCGGCTGTCCGGTCCGGCAAAGAACCGGGCTATGAGCGTTGGGCGAAAGTGTTTAATTTAAAGCAGCTCTCCCAGGCAGTAGTCTGGCTGAAAGAGCATGGGGATATGAGCTATGAAGATTTACGGGAACAATCAGATACCATAACCGCTATGTTCAACGAACTGTCGGTGAGGATTAAGGAACTGGAATCACAGATGACAGCCAACGGAGAACTGCAGAAACAGATTGTTAACTATGCCAAAACGCGGGCAGTCTATGTGGAATACCGCAAGGCGGGGTACAGTAAGAAATTCAGGTCTGTACATGAGGCAGAAATTCTTCTTCATCAGACGGCGAAGAAATATTTTGACAGCCTGGGAATTACAAAACTTCCATCTGTGAAATCCTTGCGGGAAGAATATGCCGGGCTTTTGGAACAGAAACGGAAAGCCTATGCAGCTTATAAGCAGACCAGAGAAGATATGAAAGAAATATATAATGTCCGGGCAAATGTAGAGTACCTGCTAGGAAAAAAAGAACCTGATACAGTACAGATTCAAGAACAGCGGTATAAAAGCAAATAAAAACAGAGCGTCTTTGTGAAAGAGCTCTGTTCAGTCGTTTTTTATATAAATCATCAATTCGCCGATTTCTATGTTTAGATAATGGCAGAGTTTACAAACTAATCCGGCATCGATTCGTTGAAATTCATTTCTGCAATAGCGGTTGAAGTTGGCGCGTGGAATATCCAAATCCTTGCAGATTTGATTTTTGGAAATGCCTCTTTCTTTTAACAATTTTTCTATTTGAAATTCAATTTTTCCATAATCCATGATACTGCCCCTTTACTATGATAAGACCATTATATATAATGATTGTCTGAAACATAATTCACTATACAGTACCTTACTAAATAGATACTACTGTGCATGAAGGGGATAGGGAGAGATGAAGATTATTAAAAATTTTTTCGATGTGTCTAAACGTGAAATAGAAAAAGAACTGGAGGAAAAGAAAGAAGAAAAAATGCCAGAGGAGTTGCAGGCCGAGGCGGAGAAAACAAGAGCAGAAGGGCAATACCTGTTTGAAAAATTAAAAATGTTGGAGCAGCAGACTGTGTTTGTCCATAATAAAGAAAAATATGAGAATTTTGAGCTGCTTTATAAAGGCGCATTGATTGTTGCGGAATGTTTGGATTTGAATGTTGAAATCAGTACGGAAAATGCTTACCATGCTACAATTCAGTTTACTACTGAGAATTTCTTTTTGGTGAAGGATGCGGCACAAGAAATCCATTTGATAGTAGGAATGTTATTTGCATTTGCGGATGAAGCATGGATTAACTGGAAGGACGGATTGCTTAATATTACATTCTTCTTTCAGATCAATGATATGGTAAGAAGGTAGTAGGCAGTAGAGAAAAGTTTTCAGTGTTCCAACGGAACGCGCAGCCATCGCCGGAGGCGATGATCTTAGGGGTTTGGGGATATGTCACCAACAAGCATTTTGGCAGGAATACCGGGAACGGAATCCTGCCAAAATACGCAATCTTACGGAAGATTGCATTGCTTGCCGGTAGTATCGTGAATTTCTGATAACCAGCTTCACCCAAAATTCGGGACAAGTCTTATTATACCGAAACTTAGATAAAGCTCATATATGAAACTTTCGGTATAATCTAAGATTCGGTATAACAAATGGTATCATGAATTCCTGATAACGAATTTATGCAAAGTTCATTTCTGGACTTCTTTTTTTAAAAAAATGGACTTGACATTTCGAATGCTGTTTGCTATTATATCAGTGATATATATCACTGATATATATCACTGATATAATACTCGGATATGCTATATGGTTGTTATAAGGAGTGTGATTTTATGACGGAGTGTTCTGCAACCCAAAATAAAATATTGGAAATTGGAAAAAAAGAATTTCTTGCTAAAGGCTTTAGGGGGACCTCCCTTCGTGGCATTGTTAAAGAAGCTGGTTTTACTCAGGGGGCTTTCTATGGATATTACCCGGATAAGGCTTCTCTTTTTAACGCATTAGTGTCTGAGGCCGCAGATAGTCTTATGGAACAGTTCAAAGCCGCGCAACAGGCACATTTTGAGTTAATACCGGAGGATAAAGCGGCCAAAAGCAGGGAACTATCAACGGATTATTTGAACAATTTTATTAACTTTATCTATGACAATTTCGATGCTTTTAAGTTAGTGGTTTGTTGTTCAGAAGGAACAAAATACGCAACTTATATTCATGATCTGGTGGAAATTGAAGTTGCCCAGACAGAAATCTATTATGAGCAGCTTCGCCAGCTTGGCAAGTTGGAAGGAACTATCAGCCGTGAACTCCACCACATGATCACAAGCGCCTATTTCACCGCTGTTTTTGAAACGGTGGCTCATGATATGACGAGAGAGCACGCAATTCAATATGTAAATGAGCTTGCCACTTTCTTCAACTGCGGCTGGGATGGCCTGTTAAGGCTCAAATGAGCCTTAATTTTTTACCCATACGGTTAGCTTGTTCTAACTAATAAAATTCAGGAGGTTATTATCATGAACAAAAAATCACAGAAACTGCAAACACGAGATTTTATTTCTGTCGGTATCTTCTCGCTTATCTATGCGGCTGTCGCATTCATCATCGGTGGGATTGCGCAGATGACACCCATTACTTTCCCGTTTATGCCGATGATCGTAGCTTTATTTACAGGAACCGTATTTATGCTCTACATAGCAAAAATTCCCAAAAGAGGAGCTATCACAATTCTTGGAATTATTTCAGGTATTCTTTTATTTATTACCGGGATGTTCTGGATGATGTCAGCATTTTCTGCGGTGTTGGGTATTATCGCAGATTTCATCTGCGCATCCGGTGGATTTAAATCCTTTAAAAAGAATATGGCGGCCTATTGTTTATTTGCGCTGTCTCCTATGGGAGCCTATGTCCCAATGGCAATTATGCCGACACAGTTTGATGAGTTTATGAGCAAAAAAGGAGATGTATCTTCTTTTTCTAGTGTAATTGATTCCATTGGCGCAAACTGGTGGGCTATTCCGGCGATGCTGCTTGGGACAATTCTCTGTGCTTTCATTGGCGGCCTTATTGGCAAAAAACTGCTGAAAAAGCATTTTGAAAAGGCGGGGATTGTTTAAATGAAGATAGATCCCCGCACAAAATTACTAATTTTAGCTATAACAAGTATTTCCGTCTTTCTGAATGGGAGTATTACGATTGAGTGTATTTTTGCCGCATTACCTTTTCTGCTACTGCTTAGTACAAAGAAGATTTATACGGCTTTAAAATATGCGGCGTTGTTTCTTGTGTTACTGGCAATTCAGTTTTGGCTTGTTCCCTTATTGCCAGTGAGTGCCGGCGGCATTATTTATATGTTTGCGGTTTATATTCGCAAGCTGATTCCCTGCTTTATGTTAGGAAGTCTGCTTATTTCAACCACGCGTGTCAGCGAATTTTTAGCTGCGGTTGGAAAGCTCCGCTTGCCGAAAGGGTTCACGATTTCTCTTTCTATTGCCCTGAGGTATTTTCCTACGATGGGGGAAGAATGGAATTCGATTAAGGATGCAATGGCTCTGCGGGGGATACCTGTAACAGCCGCAGGGATTCTCCGCCATCCTATGCGGACGATGGAGTATACTTATGTCCCCATGCTGGTATCTGCTTCTAAAATATCAGATGAAATTACACAGGCCGCCATTACAAGAGGCATTGATCATGTACAAAGACGTACCTGCATGGAAACAGTTCGTTTTCATGTGATGGATATGCTGATTTTGGTTGTGTATATAACCGTGATTATTCTTGCGTTCCTGGCAAATGGAAAGGGGTGGTTCTGATGATTTCTTTAAAAAACGTTTCCTTTTCTTATGACGGGCAGGAGAATAATGGGCTGCATAATGTTTCCCTTGAGATTCCAAAAGGACAATGTGTTCTGCTGTGCGGGGAAAGCGGCTGTGGAAAGACCACAATTACACGCTTGATTAACGGGCTTATTCCACATTTTTTCAGCGGAGAACTGTCAGGTGAAATTTCTGTATGCGGGCTGGATGTAACGAAAACCGATATTGCGGATATTTCAGACTATGTAGGCTCTGTTTTTCAGAACCCACGCACACAGTTTTTTAATACAGATACAGACAGTGAAATTGTGTTCGGTTTGGAGAATCGGGCTTTGCCGCAAGAGAAACTAAAAAAGAGCCTTGAGAAAACCAGCCGCGAATTAAATTTGTCTGCGCTCCGTAAAAGAAATATTTTTGAACTTTCGGGCGGTGAAAAACAGAAAATCGCTTTTGCTTCTGTTTATGCAACAGAACCAGAAATTTTTGTCTTAGACGAACCATCCTCTAATCTGGATATGGGAGCTATTGAAGATCTGACTGATCTGCTTCAAAGAGTGAAAGCGCAGGGAAAAACGATTATTATTGCGGAACACAGGATCTGGTATCTGATGGATGTTGCGGATCGTGTTGTTTATATGCACGGTGGGAAAATTCTGAAGGATATGACGCTTAACGATTTTCAGGCATTGCCCGAAAGTGAAATTCTTGCCAGGGGGCTTCGGTGCAGAAGCCTGTCTCATGTTAAGAAAACTGCTATTGCTCCAAAAACAAGCAGCAATGAGTTAGAAGTGCAGGGAATATCAGTCCGTCTTGGAAAACGGACAATCTTTCAAGATCTGAGTTTTACTGCTCATGGCGGAGAAGTCATTGCTGTTGTTGGGAAAAACGGTGTGGGAAAAACAACGCTTGCCCGTGTTCTGTGTGGATTACAAAAAAATGATAGTGGGGCTGTATTGCTACAGGGAAAGGCTCTTGCGGAGAAACAGCGGAGAAAGTGTTCTTACATGGTTATGCAGGATGTGGGGCATCAACTGTTTACGGATAGCGTAGAAGCCGAGTGTTTGCTTGGTGTGAAAGCCCCAGACACCGCAAGAGTTGAAAAGGCGCTTGAATGGCTTGATTTGTTGGATTTCAAAGATCGGCACCCACTCTCCCTTTCGGGGGGACAAAAGCAGCGCCTTGCCGTAGCGGTCAGTCTGCTTTGCGAAAAGGAGTTATTGATTTTTGACGAACCCACTAGTGGGCTTGATTTAAAAAGTATGCAGGAGGTGGGGAGGCTTGCAAAAGAATTGTCTGCACAGGGGAAGATACTGCTGATTATTACCCATGATTATGAATTTATCCAGACGATTTGCTCTCGTGTGCTGGTCTTAGAGGATGGGAAAATATCAGACGATTTATCTGGAACCATGCGCGGAACGGTTTTAGAAAAAATGAAAGGAGCAGAAAATGGAACAGAAAAAAAATAACACATTCAGTTGGGTCCTGCGGTTTGCAACACAGTGCAAAGGGAAAATGACAGCCTCTGTCTTACTGGCGGTACTTGGCTCTGTGTGTGGGATTGTACCCTATTTTGCGGTTTCGCGGATTGTGATTCAGATTTGTGGACAGAATTATGACCTTACTTCCATTGGTTTCTGGGCGCTTACCGCACTTCTCGGCTATCTGGGGAGCACCTGGTTTGGAACGGTTTCTACCATACTTAGCCATCGTTCGGCTTTTACGATTTTAAAGAATATCCGGACGGAGTTGACAGCGAAGCTCTCCCGTGTACCCATGGGTTATATTCTGGATACACCTTCCGGTAAATTCAAAACCCTGCTGGTGGATACGGTGGAAAAGCTGGAGCTGCCGCTGGCGCACATGATACCAGAGCTGACAGCGAATATTCTTGTCCCGCTTCTGATGATGGTATATCTTTTTATCCTGGACTGGCGCATTGCCTTGATTTCGTTGATCACGATTCCCATCGGTCTTGCGTGCTACATGGGAATGATGAAGGACTATGCAAAGCGGTATGACCGTGTACTGACTGCGGGGAAAAATATGGATGCCGCCATTGTGGAATATATTGGCGGCATTGAAGTCATCAAGGCCTTTAACCAGAGCGCCGCTTCCTATGGCAGATATGCGGATGCCGTGATGGAAAATGAAGCGGCAAAGACCACCTGGTTTAAGCAGACAAACAGCTTTTATGTGGCGGGTATTTCCATTATGCCCTCCTGTCTGCTGGGTGTGCTGCCTTTAGGCGCGTATCTGTATATACAGGGCAGCCTGGAAGCACCGGTTTTCATTACCTGTATGATCCTCGCCCTTGGATTGGTCAAGCCGCTGATTCAGGCGCTGCAATATACGGATAGTCTTGCTATGGTGGATTCCACGGTCAAAGAGATTACAGGGCTTTTGGAAACGGAGGAAATGCAGCGGCCGACAGAACGGGTAACGCTTCCCAATTCGCATATCTCTTTCCGGGATGTTTGCTTCGGATATGGGGATACGGAAGTATTACACCAGATCAGCTTTGACGCGGTGCCGGACGGTATGACGGCGATCGTAGGGCCTTCCGGTTCAGGAAAGTCAACGGCGGCACGCCTGATCGCTTCTTTCTGGGAGGCAGACAGCGGGGAAGTGCAGATTGGCGGCGTGGATGTACGGAATATTCCACTCTCACAGGTCATGGATACCGTGGCTTATGTATCCCAGGACAATTTCCTTTTTCATCTGTCCGTGAAGGAAAATCTCCGCATGGGAAAGCCGGGGGCAGAGGATGAGGAAATTGTAAATGCCGCAAAGCAGGCGAGCTGCCATGAATTTATCTCTGCCCTGCCAAGGGGATATGATACGCTGATTGGAGACGGAGGCGGGAGTCTGTCCGGCGGGGAGCGCCAGCGCATTGCCATTGCCCGGGCAATCTTAAAAAACAGTCCCGTGGTGGTGCTGGATGAGGCGACTGCTTTTACCGACCCGGAGAACGAGGCTGTCATTCAGGCGTCAATCAATGAACTGGTGAAGGGAAAAACATTGATCGTCATTGCCCACCGCCTTTCCACCATCGTAGGAGCCGACAGAATACTGGTAATGGATCAGGGGTGCGTCAAAGACCAGGGAACGCACGAAGAGCTGTTAAAGAACAGTTCCCTTTACAGAGAGCTGTGGACTGCGCATATCAGCGCAAAAGATATGGGAGAGGAGGCGTCAGCATGATTCAACTGATCAAACGGCTGTTAGATTTTTCGGGGAAACAGCGAAAGAATTTGATTGCTTCTTTTGTTTTCAGTCTGCTGGATTCTGTCTTTGAGATGATGCCCATCATGGCGATCCTTACGGTTCTGTCAGGGCTGCTTTCGGCGGCGGAGGGAGGCGTTATGCCGGTTTCCACGCTTTGGGTATCCTTTGCCATTATGGTGGTAAGCATTGCCGGACGGATCTTTTTTAACAACTTATCCTGCATTCGGAGAACGCTTGGCAGCTTTTCCATGTGTTCGGAAAAACGGCTGGAAATAGGCGAACACATGAAGCACGTGCCCATGGGGTATTTCAATGAAAACCGGCTGGGCGAAATTGTAGCCGCCGTGACGACCACCCTGGGAGATATTGAGAACAATGCCGTTATGGTTCTGGAAAAGGTGGCGGGAGGATTTATCCATGCCCTTGTCATAGGCGTCTGGCTGCTTTTTTATGAATGGCATATCGGACTTTTGATGTTTGCGGGATTGGCTGTCTCCATGCTGGTCTATGGGGGAATCCAGAAAGCGGGCAAAAGACTGTCTCCCAGACGGCAGGCTGCGCAGGCGAATCTTGTGACAGGTTTTCTGGAATATATCCAGGGAATGGGCGTTGTAAAAGCCTTTGGATTGGGAGAAATGTCGGGAAAATCAGTCAATCAGGCAATCGAGGAAAGCGCGGACGCCAACATCATTCTGGAAAGTGCTTTTTCCTCGTTGACCGGCGTTTACCAGACGATTTTCAAGCTGGCAAAATCAGCAATTTTAATCGTTGCCCCTTATCTGCTGTTAGGCGGTGAGATCACGCCTGTCAAGTGCCTGCTTCTGCTGGTGTCAAGTTTTATGATCTACTCCAGTGTGGAACTGGTGGGAAGTATGGCTTCCGTGGCCCGTGTCATTGACGCTTCCCTGGACCGTATGGATGCCGTTATGGATACGCCGGTACTGGATGAACATGGCGGGGATATTTCGCTGGATCATTATGACATTGAGCTTGCGCAAGTTTCCTTTGCCTACAGACAGGAAAATGTATTGCAGGATGTAAGTGTGACCATTCCGGAGAAAACAACCTGTGCTATCGTGGGACCTTCCGGTTCCGGCAAAACGACCCTTGTAAGCCTGATTGCCCGTTTTTGGGATGTGCAGAAAGGAAATATCCGTGTGGGCGGCCATGATGTAAAAGATTTTACCTGCGACAGCCTGCTGAAAAATTTTTCCATTGTGTTCCAGAATGTTTATCTTTTTGAGGATACGATTGAAAACAATATCAAATTCGGCAGACCGGACGCCACGCCGGAAGAAGTGATCGAGGCGGCGAAAAAAGCGTGCTGCCACGAGTTTATATCGGCATTGCCGGAAGGCTACCATACCCTTGTGGGCGAGGGCGGAGCCACTCTTTCCGGCGGGGAACGGCAGCGTATTTCCATTGCCCGCGCGATCTTAAAGGATGCGCCGATCATCATTTTGGATGAAGCGACCGCCAGTGTGGATCCGGAGAATGAGCGGGAGCTGCAGGCGGCGATTGCGGAGCTGACGAAGGACAAGACGATTCTTATGATCGCCCACAGGCTCTCTACGGTCCGGAATGCCGATCAGATCCTTGTTCTGGATAAGGGGCGGATCGTCCAGCGCGGCACACACAGGGAACTGATGGAAGAACAGGGGCTGTACCGCCGTTTCATCCAGATGCGGGAGGCGGCAATCGGCTGGAACCTCAGAAGAAAAGAGGAACTGTCGGCAAATGACGGAAACCTTTGAAATACTATAAAAATCAGGAGGAAAATTTTAATGAAAACAACGCAGAAATGGAATGTCAGGGATGTGATCACCACGGTGCTGCTTACGGTGCTGCTCATCGTCATCCAGCTTATTGTGAATATGGTCTGCATGGCCAATGATTTTGTCAGTATGGTGCTGTCCGTGGGCTTTACCATGTTTTTGTGTGCGCCTGTTTATTTCCTTATGGTAAGCCGGGTACATAAGCGCTTCGTGACGCTGGTCTACATGACCATACTGGGACTTGTGTTCCTCATCATGGGAAACTGGTATCTGCTCCCCTATTATATCATCGTTGGTATCATCTGCGAGGCGATTTTATGGAGGGATGGCTGGGAATCCAAAAAGAAAATGACGGCAGCCTGGTCGGTGGCAAGTCTGCTGTACAATGGCGTGAACCTTCTGCCTATCTGGTTCTTCTGGGATACCTACGAAGCCTTTGCACTCTCCAGCGGTATGGAGCAGAGCTATATTGACTCCTTTGTCCACTATTATACCTCCGCAGGCTGGTTGGCGTTCATCATCCTGTTCACAATGCTCGGCGGATTCCTTGGCAGTCTGGTCGGCGGGAAGCTGGTCAACAAGCATTTCAAAAAAGCGGGAGTCCTGTAATGCGCCGCGGGAATTTTGCCATTCCAGTAAAGCTGTGGGCGCTTGCCTGTACAATCATCGGCATATCTCTGACTGCGGACACGGTGCTGACCTGCGTCCTTACTGTCACGGGATTTGCCTATCTGGGAGCACAGCGCAACTGGCGGCTGCTGCGCTCCATGGCAGTTTTTTATGCGCTGCTTGGGATTCTGCTGTACCTGATCCGGTTCCATGACTTTCATCCGGCGGTTTTCTCGGAATTTTATGTGCTGATGTTCTGGACCCTGACGCCGGTGTTCCTGGTGTCCTGGGATCTCATTACCACACCGCCCGGCGAATTGGCGTCCTTTTTATCCCGTATTCACACGCCGACTCCTGTAATTCTCGGCCTGCTGGTCATGTTCCGTTTTTTTCCCACCATGAAGTCAGAGCTGCGGAGTGTCTGGCTCTCCATGCGCAACCGGGGATTGACCGCGCCGACCCAGCTTGTCAGCCACCCGGCGGCATCCTGTGAGTATGTGTTTGTACCCTTGCTGCTGCGCTGCCTGCAGATCGCCGACCAGCTCTCTGTTTCCGCCGTAGCCCGCGGAGCGGAACGGCCTGGGAAACGGGGCAGCTATTATGGAAAGAGGGCCGACGTCTGCGATTCTATATGGCTGGCGCTCTGGACTGTGGTAACGGCGGTGTTTCTTGTTGTGGGAGGTGTGCGGATATGATTACTCTGCGGAATGTGTCATTTCAATATGAGGGCTGCGGGGAGGGTGTCCATGATATCGACCTTATCGTGCATGACGGGGAATGTGTCGTGCTGACAGGTCCGTCCGGCGGCGGAAAAACGACGCTGACAAGGCTGATCAACGGTCTGGCTCCCTCTTATTATCAGGGAACGCAAAAGGGTTCCGTATCGGTAAACGGCACGGAGATTACAACACTTCCCAGTTGGAGGATTGGGCAGGAGATTGGAAGCGTGTTCCAGGATCCCAAGAGTCAGTTTTTTTCCTCGGAGCTTGCCGGGGAGATTGCCTTTGCCTGTGAAAATTATGGAATGGCGAAGCAGGAAATACGGACACGCACGGAGGAAGCGATTGCATCTTTGGGATTAGATGCGCTGCGCCTGCGCCCTCTGGATGTGCTGTCCAGCGGCGAGAAACAGCGCGTGGCGGTGGCGTCGGTCTACGCGCTGCGGCCCCACACCTATGTCTGCGACGAGCCTACGGCAAATCTGGACAGCGAGGGAGCTGCAAGGCTTGCGGACATACTCCGAAAGCTGAAAGACGAGGGAAACACCCTGATTATAGCGGAACACCGGCTGGCATGGCTGAGCGGCATTGTCGACCGTTTCGTCTATGTGTCGGAGGGAACGATCCAATGGGAAAAGACACCGGCGCAGATGAGGGAGCTTTCAGATGAGGAACGAAAACGGTACGGCCTGCGGGAAATCGCGGAAACGGAGATTTCTCTGCCGATGCTTCCCGCAAGCGCCGGGGAGGAACACCTTTTCTGCAGGAATCTGACCTGCAGGCGAAAAAAGGCCATCATTTTTGAAAACCTGAATTTCGCTCTGCCTGCCGGGCAGATTACCGCCGTCACTGGTAAAAACGGCGCGGGCAAAACTACCCTTGCCATGGCGCTGACGGGGCTGCAAAAGCCAGGCAGCGGGGAGGTCTATATCGGCGGCAAAAGTCTGTCTGCCGGAAAGCGCAGAAAAGCGGTGTGGTACAGCTCCAATGATACGGGAACCCAGTTTTTTACCACCAGCGTCACAGACGAACTGCTGCTTCATTCCGATGCTTCTCCCGGTCGGCTGGAGCGGGCCAGGGCGCTGCTGAAAACACTTGGCCTGTATGCTTATAAAGATGCGCACCCGGCCGCCCTTTCCGGCGGTCAGAAGCAGCGGCTTTCCATTGCTTGCGGGCTGTTATCCGGCAGGGAAATCCTGCTGTTAGACGAGCCCACGTCAGGGCTGGACGGGGGAAATATGCGCAAAATTGCCGCTGTATTGACAGAGGCCGCAGCCGAAGGAAAAACGATACTGGTCATTACACATGATAAGGAGCTGATGCAGTCATGCTGCAATTTTCAATGGGAGCTGTGTCAATGACTACTGGCAATAGTGTGCAGGTTGGAGCATATTATTAGCGCAACGAGTTTTCAAAAGTTACTTAGAAAAATGTGTTCTTTATCAGTTAGAATGGAATTTGGCGATCCAGGCTGGAAGATGGAATGGAAACGAAATGATTGTAATGGAATCGAATGGAACTGTCATGAGTGCTTTTATGTTGATAGGTTAAAGTATTATGGTGTTCCAGAGTTGGTTTCTATTTTCTGTGAAAGTACAGTTTGTTTCTACCTATCAACTAGGATTTCTTGTCTTTAATTGGAAGTAAAACAAGCGATTAAATGAGAAGAGTTATTATAGCCGAATAGGTAAAAATGCGATAAGTTGAAGATACCTTAAAGTTTTTAATAGGAGGTGGTGGACTATGGGAAATTAGCCGTTTTGGATTTAGGGGAACCCGGCAAACAAATTGGGGAAAAATTGTTTGTTTTGCTGGATGCAGAGCAACAAAGGGAGTTAACTCATTATGTTCTTACCAGGAATAAACAGGATTGCGCTCCTGCTGAAAATTCATATGTTATTTCTCATACTTCCACCCTACAGGCAGATGTAGAATTGCCATTGACAGAAATCCAAGAAGGTGAGCTATATTTTTGTTTGGAAGAAAGGGAGGTATCTATCCGAGGAGAAAAGGTGGATTTGTCAGCCAGGGAGTTTAATACTCTTTATTTATTGCTTATGAACCGAAAACGGGTAATGACTTTTGAAACCATAGCCTACCATGTGTGGGGTGAGGAATATGTTGAGAATGAGCTTATGATATTGAGTTTAGGAATGTTTCTTTCGGATATGACAGCCGGATCGTTCTGCATGACCTGACCTTCAAAATACCGCAGAATACCACAACGGCCATTGTTGGGCCATCTGGCAGCGGAAAATCTACGCTGTGTAACCTGATTGCCCGATTCTACGATGTCAACAGCGGAACGATTACCATTGGTGGAACGGATATTCGCAGATTTACCTGCGATAGCCTGCTCAAAAATATCAGTATGGTATTTCAGAATGTTTATCTGTTCCAGGATACCATTAAGAATAATATTAAATTCGGCAGTCCGGACACTACGGATGAACAGATTATAGCTGCTGCAAAGGCCGCTCGTTGTCACGATTTTATTATGGCTTTGCCAGACGGTTATGAAACAGTAATCGGGGAAGGCGGTTCTTCACTTTCCGGCGGAGAAAAGCAAAGAATTTCTATTGCTAGGGCGATGCTCAAAGATGCTCCCATTATTATCTTGGACGAGGCAACAGCAAGTATTGATCCAGAGAATGAGCATTTGATTCAAGAGGCAATTTCTGCCCTGACACATGGCAAGACCATTATTACGATTGCACATCGATTGGCTACGATTGAAAACGCCGACCAGATCCTTGTGATTGATTGCGGGACTGTGGCTCAGAGAGGTACGCATAAGGAACTGCTGCAACAGGAAGGTACTTATAAAAAATTCATTCAAATCCGCGAGCAGGCTGAAGGCTGGCGGATACAGTAAGGGGGGTCTTAATGAAACTCCATGCGTCCGGGGAGGACTATCTGGAAACCATCCTTGTTCTCCAAATGAAACTCGGCATGGTGCGCTCCGTAGATGTGGCCCGGTACATGGAGGTGTCAAAGCCCAGCGTGTGCCATGCAGTGGCTACCTTGCGGGACGGCGGCTTTCTCACAATGGACGAAGATCACTTTCTCCATCTGACCGATGTGGGCCGCGAGGTTGCCGAAAAAATCTACGAGCGCCATTGCTTCTTTACTGAAAAGCTGATTGCTGCAGGCGTTGATCCGCAAATTGCAGAGGCCGATGCCTGCAGAATCGAACACGTTATTAGCCAGGAATCTTTTCAAAAAATAAAAGATTCTTTAGAGAGCAAAGGAGTTGATGATAACATGGGAAATTAGTTGTGTTGGATTTAGAGGATTCCGGCAGGCAAATCGGTGAAAAACTGTTTGCGCTACTTTCTCCCAACCAAAAGAAGGAGCTGGCTCAGTTTGTACGTGACTATGAGGCCGGAAATATCCCGGCTGATGTTCCTGGTACAACATTCTTTCGAGGCCAGTATTTTATCTCACCGCAGATAGCTCAGGCGTTAACGGAAATCCGGGTAGGTGATTTATATTTCTGTTTAGAGCAGCGTCTTATTACTGTGCAAGGTCAGGTGATTCTGCTGACGGTCAAGGAATTTGACATTCTGGCCTTGCTTATCATGCATCCCAAGCGAGTATTCACTTACGAAATGATTACAGAGCTAGTGTGGCAGGAAGATTATGGCACCTATTCCCGTAAAGCAATCGTCAATCACGTTAGTAACTTGCGAAGAAAACTAAAAAAATCTGCAACTATACCGGACTATATTAAAAGTGTCCACAGTATCGGTTATAAATTTGAGCCGACCCCTTAATTTTTACAGCCTCTTGTTTCAAGGGGCTGTTTTTTTCAGGAAAGGTTGAAAATAGGTTCTAGCTAGATATATTTGCCGAAAAATGGTCTGGAATAGATAAGAAAAAGGTTGTTTCTGGACAAAATACTGGAAAATGTTTCCTATAATGTCTCCTAAATAAAAGGAAGGTGAGAAAGATGTAGTTTAGCTGTCCTTCCTTTGCGAAAGGAGGACAGAGGAAATGCTGCCGAGGTCAGGCCACCGGCCTCGACGATGCCGGTCATGTAGAGTATCAGGCCCCGTAATCCAGGACAGGATTGCGGGGCTTTTCCGTTCGACAAAAGATGACATATTCTGTTATCTTCTTTTACAATTCTATAATAAACGGCATGAGTGCGCGTCTGTCCTTTGGCAGGCGCGACTTTTTCTATATAGGGCGAGAAATAAAAACAGTCCTGTTTATATCAGGTGTCGTTCGCCACCTCTGATTTCGATTTGCTCATCAACCCACTCAAAAATCGAAATTGGAGGCTTACCATGAAAGAAATAAATCTAAGGGAGTTCTACCCGGAAATGTATCATAATGATTATTTTATCAACTTACCGGATGAGATTGTGGATGTGCTGGAGGAATACCGGCGGAAAGAAATTGCATATCATCGTCGTACATATCGGCACAAGGCGCAGTATTCCCTGGACTTTGGGAACAGTATTGAGCGCGAGGCTGTTCTTGTTACCCCGACACTGCAGGAGATTGTTGAGCAACACATGGAGGAAGAACGTGTTTATGAAGCTATTTCTACTTTGCCGGAGAAACAGCGCCAACGGGTGTACGCTCATTTTATCCTGGGAATTTCTATGGCAGATATTTCCAGAATGGAAGGTACTTCTGTCAGTACGGTCCATGAAAGTATCCACCGTGGACTTCGCCGGTTGAAGAAAATTTTAGATGAAAAACTTTAAAAGCCCCGAATGGATACCCTCTGAAATGTCACTATTTATAGAAGGACAATTTTAGGAGTAATGCCTTTCCGGTGAGTGAAACCGTTATGCGGTACCACACCCGCCTGTATATGCAGACAAGCTCCTGGGCCTTCCAGTGAACCTTGAAAACTGCATATACGGTACCATAGGTACGTTCCCTGTATCTCGAGCGGAAAACAGAGCGGCGCGAAGAAAGGTGGCTGTAAGGGGGTGATGGATTCCAGTCATCCGAGCGATACACGCAGTCTGTTAATCCTGGCTGTGGCAGGCCGGACGCGATGACCGGTACAGGGTATAATGATACTTTCTCACGACCCTCTAAGGACTTGGAGGGAGTTCCTGCTATGTACGCCAGCTCTGGCAAAGCAGCGGCATGGCGGGGCTATGATGCGGTAAAGCCATCCGCAGCCTGTGGTATTCCCGGCCCGGGAAAAGGGCCAGCCGGGGGGCGTGGCAAATACGGCAGCAATCAGAAAATATCCATGCCGCCATTTCTTTATTGAGATGGTGGTATGGGTTTCTATAAAATCGAAATCAGATACAATGAGGCTGGGCTTATGCTTTTGGTATGGGGCCGGCCTTATTCATGTGATTTTGATAGTCACTTAATAATAGGAAGGAGGATTTCATTTGGAAAAAAAAGAAACTGGCACGAATCCCATCATGCGGCTTCGCATTAACGATTCCGCAGTGACCGTTATGTTCAGCCAGAATGGAGAGGGTGAGGCTGGCGTGAAAGATAAAGTCAGGGATATTCTGACGGAGGTGTATGAAGAACGCTTCCAGAGGGAGAACCTGCTATGCGGACAGGCAACATAAAAAATAGTTGGATTGCGGAGCTTTGTGGGAAACATGCGTTGTCTTTGATGCCTTTTCACGGTATAATATAAGTACCGGAACGAAAGAGTGATCCGGTGTGGACTTTGACAATCGAATAGTGATGAAGCAACGCAATTCCGTACAAAAGATTGTGTACGGAGGTAGCGTTATGAAACGGGTTTATTGTCTATATAGAGTATCTACCAAAAAGCAGGTAGACAAGAATCAGAATGATATTCCAATGCAGAGAACCGCTTGCCGGGATTTTGCAAGCAGCAAGCCGGACTGGATGATCCTGAAAGAATTTTCCGAGAAAGGCATTTCAGGATATAAGGTATCGGCCAATGATCGGGATGCGATTCAGGAATTAAAAGAGGCAGCTCTGAATAATGAGTTTGATATTCTTCTGGTCTTTATGTTTGACCGGATCGGACGAATTGATGACGAGACGCCCTTTGTGGTGGAATGGTTTGCAAAGCATGGGATTGAAGTGTGGAGCAGCCAGGAAGGACAGCAGCGGTTTGACAATCATGTGGACAAGTTGATGAATTATCTGCGTTATTGGCAGGCGTCCGGCGAAAGCGAAAAGACATCGATCAGAATTAAGAATAAAATGCAGCAGATGATACTTGATGGACTGTATACAGGCGGACCGGTCAAATATGGATATAGTCTGGCAGACAGCGGTCTTGTGAATCGAAAAGGCCAGCCGATCAAAAAGTATGTGATCGATCCAGCAGACAGCCGGGTAGTACAGATGATTGACGAAATGACAATCCATAAAGGATATGGTTCCTGGAGGATGGCGAATTTCCTTAATAAGAATGGGTACAAAACCAATACCGGAGGAAAGTTCACAAGTATCAAAATTATCCGCATATTGAAAGACCCTTATTACTGTGGACGTCTGGATGACGATTCGACTTCTGAAAAGCTGGCAGCTTTGAGAATCCGCAGTGATGAGACATACGAGCAGATACGTTACATCTTGGAGCAGCGGCAGAGCAAAAATGAAGAAAAGCGCCATATCGCTTTACAGACTAAAGGACAGGCAATGCTTTCAGGTAACATCTTCTGCGCGCATTGCGGAGGGCGGCTGACGATCATCCGCTATCAGGATCGTTACGAAAGAGCTGACGGTTCCATATATTCCGTGGATCAGGTGAAATATTCCTGTTATCACAAAACCCATAAGCTCTGCAAATGTGATGGACAGTCAACATATCAGGCCGACCGTGTGGATGAAGTGGTCCGGCAGATTATCCGGCGTATCTTTAGCTGTATGGATGGAGCGCCAGAAGAAGAAAAGTTACAGGCGCTCTTTAAACGGCAGATGGCCGGCAACCGGGCAACGCAGAAGAAACTTGACCTGGAACTGACAAAGAACCGGGAGCAGCTTACAAAGCTGCAGCTTGAAATCGGCAAGACGCTGACAGGTGACAGCATATATTCCCCGGAGGATCTGACCCAGGCAATCCAGACTATCCGGTCACGGATTGCCGAGGCGGAGGAAAAACTTGCGGAACTGAAAGCAGAGGAAGAACAGAAGAAACGGGGAATGGATATGATTACCCCTACATATAATCAATTCAAATCCTGGGCCGATGAATTTGATACAGCTACATTGGAACAGAAAAAGATGATTGCCTGCCATTTGTTTAAGCGCATTGAGGTCGGTAGGGATTATAAAATCTCTGTTGAACTGAATATGAGTTACCAGCAGTTTTGCTCCGAGTGGAGCGAGGGTAGATTTTTTACAACGGCGGCCATTGTGTAATCAGTGGCGCCAGGTTATCTCCGTATAAGATTTAAACCGACGATCAATACTGTATACGATAAACCCGGTATGTAATAAATGACCTTACCTTTCCGCAGAAAAAGGGAAACAAAAAAATTTACGTTAAAATGAAAATTACCCCTTGTCAAAAGCAGAAAGGTGTGGTACTATATCACTCGTTGAGATTGTTGTTCAACAATCTTCTTTAATAACGATTTTAAATCCCGAAGCTGGTATTTGAATCGACATTCTACCTAAGTGTTTTCCGGTATGAAACCGCAACAATGGTAGAGCATGCGGCTGTTAACCGCAGGGTCGTTGGTTCGAGTCCAACA
>OGPL01000259.1_pt1 | contig 58336 bp, 48 predicted proteins | sample 1552901 | NCBI WGS metagenome assembly OGPL01 (sample SAMEA2580244, study PRJEB22360) | human gut metagenome | biome: human gut; feature: human-associated habitat; material: faeces | place: Denmark | collected 2008/2010 | reverse complement strand
GACGCAAAGCCAACCAAGCATACACAGCCCTTCACCACGGGGAAGGGGTTTGGGGATTCGGCAAGGATGCCGAGATAGAACGCCCAAAGGCTTTGCAAGGACGCAAAGCCCACAAAGCGTTCTTAAAGGGATTAGAGAATTTCCTCTATTTTTATAAAAATAGACTTTTTCAACAAGCTGAGATTTTTACTGTCTGAAAGCAAAACCGTTGTAACAACCGCACGGCTTTGCTTTTCTCAAAAATGTACAAAATCGACCTGATAATTTGTCTATTTTGTGCATTTTGCTTAAATCAGATTGACTTTTGTGGTAAAAACTTGTATAATGAATTTGGTAATCTGTGTAATTCGGAGGACTTTATATGAGCTTTTTTGATAAAGACGGAAACAGCCGACACGACTGGAATATATTTCTCGACAACTTCCCCACTATAGGTGTTTTCAAGCTGCCGCACGATTCGAATAAGGCGTATTACGATAAAAACGTCGCCTCTATGCTCCATATAGAAGGCGATAATATGAGCAAGGACAGCTTCTACGCACTACTTGACAGCCTTAATGAAAATCAGATAGAAGGCTACAAGAACATATATATGTATACCGCCGGCGGCGAAACAAGCTATATAAAAATCAAGATCGTATATGACACGGATTATATGCTCGGCTTCGTGCAGGACGTAACACAGATAATGGAGGCTCGTTCACACAAGGATAACGCTAAGGAATATGATATGCTCACAGGTATGTATACCCGTGACTACTTCATAAAACGTGTACGCAGTATGCTCTCAGAGATCAGCGGTACCGCCCAGTGCTGTATGGCGGCGATACACATCAACGGCATAGAACGTGTAGACAGCGAGCTGAACTACGATAAAACCGCACTGTGCGTTGCAACTGCGGCAAATGCGATAAAACGCTTTGCTTCCGATAACGTTATAATCGGCGTAAAAAGCTATAAGGATTTTCTCGTATTTTTCAGGCAGATGACAAAGTCCGAAATATCCGACATTATGAAAAAGATGTACGATGCCGTTTCACGCTGCAAGCTGACCGATGAATTCGGCAACACCATCGAAACACGGAGCGAAGCGTATACGATAACCGCAGGCTACTGCTGGTATCCCTCGCAGGCGGCTACTATAGATATGATGATAAACTATGCCGATTTCGCCCTTTTCAGAGCAAAAGCACTCGGCAGTATAAAAAGAGAGTTCTCAGCGGAAGAATATGTAGCCGAATGCAACAGCTATTCGGATTCAAAGCTCCTGACAGGACTTATCGACGAAAACAATTTCAGCTACTGCTTCCAGCCGATAGTGTCTACCGTTGACGGCTCCGTTTACGCTTACGAGGCGCTAATGCGCCCGAAAAATTCGGCACCTCTCGAGATACTCAGGATAGCAAGAGAACACGGCAGGCTTTATGATATCGAACGGCTCACATTCGAAAACGTTCTGGAGATAATCTCCGCAAACCGTGCCCGTTTCGGCGAAAAGAAGATATTTATAAACTCAATACCCGATAGTATGATTACGGAGTACGATTTCAACAGGCTCTGCGAAAAATACGGAAATATCATGCCACAGCTTGTTATCGAGTTTACCGAGCAGGCAGACCTTACAGGCGACAAGATAGCAAGCCTGCGTCATCTTTTCAAGTCGAAGGGCTGTATGATAGCCATTGACGATTACGGAAGCGGATACTCCAACACTGCCGCTGTGCTGAGCCTTCAGCCCGATGTCATAAAAGTAGACCGCTCCCTCATAGCCGACATCAACACAAACGTAAAGAAACAGCACTTCCTCACAGGCATCATTGATTTTGCAAGGCTGAACAATATAAAGGTGCTTGCGGAGGGTGTCGAAACCTATGACGAAATGAGCGTCACCATACGCAGAGGTGTAGATTACATTCAGGGCTTCTATACCGCAAAGCCGCAGAAGGAAATCGTTCCCGATATACCCGACGCTGTTGCCGAGCAGATGCGTATGCTCAATATGTGCCGCCCCGAAATAAAAAAGGCTCATGATTACATCGTCCACGACGGTTGCGAGGAGCATCTCGATATAGAAAAACTGCTGTCAGGCAGATACACAGGAGTTATAGTCGAAAACGCCGTTGCACACCTTTATGCAAACGGCTGTGATGTTATGTCGTTTGTTATCAAGACCGCAGACAACTCAAAGTCACACATAATACTCGAAAACGCCAACATAAAAGGCGCTCTGCGTCAGTGCATACGTCTTGGTGAAAATTCCGACACCACGCTCGAAATAAAAGGGACCGATTTGCTCAGCTATGACGGAATATCCGTTCCCGGCTCATCAAAACTGCTTATAACCGGCAACGGCAATCTCTACATTGACTCCTACCGTAATGACGGTTGCTGTATCGGCAGCAGCTATAACGATACCTTCGGTGAGATTACGATAGATATTAACGGCAATGTTGAACTGCAGGCAAGCGGCGACCACGGCATATGTATCGGCGGCGGTGTTTCCCCCTGTGAAACGCCCATAAAGCTGCTCAGCGGCAATATCAAAATGTCCTCCACCGGCAAGGATTGTATCGGTGCAGGCTCCTGTGACGGAAGCTGTGGCATAGAAACCGGCAACGCTACGATAGATATAAGCTGTTCGGGCAATAACGCACTCGCTGTCGGCTCTCTTTGCGGATATACCGATATAAAAGCGAACGGCACAACGTTCCTTATACGCTCGCTCGGAGAACGTGCAGGCTGTATAGGTTCGCTGGCGGCGCTTGACGGAAGCACTCCGTCAAGGATAAATATCAAAAACTCCACCCTTAATCTGTTGCTCAAGGCGCCGTGCGGCTCGGCCGTAGGCTGCCGCAAAACAGCGTGCGACACTGTTATATCCGACTCGGACATCACCGTGCACGTTGAAGGCGACGCTGTCGCAGGCATAGGAAGCGCAGAAGGAAAAGGCTCTCTGCTTATAAAGAACAGCGATATAAAATCAAGTTCATCCTCAGGCATTTACTCGCTCGAGATAGGCTTTATGAACAAAGGCTGTATCATAAACAACTCCACCATAAATTCTCATCTTATCAATGACCCCGATTATCACGAGCCGTCAAGACTTATGCAACAAAATTAACATTATCATTCTGTAAAAAACCGATTATTGAATCCGCACCGTTAAACATATCGCCATCACCGCCAAAAACATTATACTAACCGACAAGGAATTAATAATTTCGTGACCTTATCAATGCAACCGCACTGACATTGACTCTTCAAAAAACGCCACTAACCTGAGATATATGTACCAACCTACGGACGTGTAGCGTTAAGCGTCCCTGCATTGGCAGGATATACAATGTTCCGGTGGTTATTCGAGTTTATCCAACACCCCGACGGGGTGGGGGTGTGAGTAAGGAAAGAGGGAGCCACGAGGGAGAGAACCTAAGAGTATAGGGCTGAGTCTTGCTTACGCAAGCACTCGGACCTTTCGCTCTGCTTCACTGGGCTGTCAAGTCCAGCGGAGCTTTAGCGGAGTGCACGAGCCTTGCGTAAGCGAGGCTCAGACTTGCACCTAGTCTCTTTGGTTCTTTCCCTCGTTAATATCGACAGGTGCATCGATTTGAATAGCGAACCCGAGAAGTAGTGCTATCTCGCAAAAAGAACTATCGGTAGCTTGCTATCATAGATAAATACTAAAAGATATAGTAGAAGCACATCAACTACAAGACTTTTTCTACAATCTGCAATACGCACCTCGTTTTGAGGTGCGTATTTCTGTTTGTCGAAAAATCGAAATTACAGCGCAGACAATCACAACAAAAAGCGGCACAGCCTCCGCCATGCCGCTTTAAATTCAGATCAATACTCCGACAACTCATAATTATTCGGTGTCCTGTGCCATAAACCGTCCGTTTCTTCGTAAATCTCCTTAAACGTAAACTTACGGAAATTGATTTTGCACCTTCCGCCGTAATTTGCCTCGTACACCCATATACCGTCGGTATCAACAGAGTATATCGTGACATAGTGCGGATAGCCGTACTTTATGTTGTCGTATGCGAGATAGTCGCCCGGACGGAACGTATCGGTCATCCACTTCTTCAGCGCCGCCTCTGTCCAGTTTCCGTCGGAACGATTCCTTATCGTGAGGGTATTTTCGCCCGTTCCGTTTGTTTTGCCGAAAAGATACTCGAACACCTCGATAGTAAATCCTGCACACTGTATGCCGGAATTATTCAGAACGTGACTTCTTCCTATAAGACAGGTACAGCCTGCCTCGTTGCCCGTTTCACAGTAGGAGTGGCAGGTACAAGGAGAGGTAAGGAGTGTGTTGTAATACTTGCCAAGCTGATAGCTGTGCCAGAAGTCATATATCTTCCTGTCCCACTTGCCTTCCATCATCTCATCAAGCCGCTTCTTGACAAGCGTTTCCATATTGTCATGCTTGACGATTCTGAAAGTGCCTTTTGCAGTGCCTGTGAAATTGCCTTTGCCCTTTACAGTAACTGTAGCTGTTCCGACATTCACTATGTTTGAATATCCCGATATATAGTAGTCAATACCGAGAGCAAGCGTTTTGCCGTTGAATGTAACAACTGGCTGTGCGGTGACGCCCTGTCCCGTATATATCTGATCCTCACAGCTTATGCTTGCAGATGATATGGCGGCAGGCGCTATCGTGAACTGCGTTTTCTTTTCCGCACCGGCATATTTTCCCTTGCCTGTGATAACTGCCGTAGCTGTTCCTGCATTAGTGTTGTCATAAGCGCTCAGAATATAATCCGTTCCGCTTTTCAGCGTGACAGAGCCTATCTTCACTGTCACCGAGGGAAGCTGTGCCGTGCCGTTGTATGTGACTTTACCTATTGTGACAACAGCATTTTCAAACGCTTCAAGCTCGTTGCTTATGCCGCTGATAGTCGCTGTTCCGCCGTAATTGCCGATGCCGGTAATAACTGCACTGACGCCTGTGCCTGATTCTGTTACAGCTACCTTATAATCTTTGTTCTGCGTTAAAAGCACACCGTCATAAATTATCGTTACGGTATAGCCCTTGCCGTCGGTTGACAGCGATAAAGACGATTTGGCGTTTGCTATATCCGCTTTTGCCACATTGCATTTCACAGTGGCCTTGCCGCTGAAGTTGCCGTTTCCGCTTATTGTGAGCGTCTGCTCTCCCGCAGCGGTCGGAGCGGTAAAACTGTAGTCACTGCTTTTAAGCGTGTAATTGCCGAATTTAGCGTTTATGCCGATCTTTACACCGTCCGGAGCATACGTTCCGCTTGCAGAAATCGAGGCTTTCGAAATATCCGCCTTTGATATAGTGAAATCCTTTGTTACAGCGCCCTCAAGGCTTCCCTTGCCGCTGACTGTCACCTGAGCCGTACCTGCATTGACGTTGTTTTTATAGGAAAGCGTGTAGTGAGAACCTTCCTTAAGCGCCACATTACCGAGCCTTACATCAACGTCGGATTTTACCGCACTTCCCGTAAACGTTGCGTTCTTCACGGCTATCTCCGCACTTGAAATATCCGCCTTTTCTATAGGGAATGTTATCGTCCTGCTTCCGCTGAGATGGTTTTTGCCCGTGACCACCACGCTTGCCGTTCCGATATTGACGTTGTCCTTGAATGACAGGGTATAGTCGCTGTTATTTATAAATTGATAGTTGCCGTAGCTTACAACAACATCGGGTCTTACCTGTTCACCGGTAAATACCGTATCGGGTACGGTTACCTCAACGTCATTTATCGCTCTTGCGGTGATTTTGAAGGTCTTTGATACACTGCCCGAATAGTTTCCCTTGCCTGTCACTTTGAGAGTTGCCGTTCCCGGCTCGGTGTTGTTTTTATAGCTTACGGTAAAGTCCGTTCCGTTTTTCAGCGTCCTGCCGCCTACTTTAACCGCAGGCACAGGCTTTATCGCATTTCCCGTATAAACCTTGCTTCCCGTTCCCGATACAGCTGTGGCCGATATTCCGAGCTTCTTTATTGTAAAGGTCTTTTTTACGCTTCCGCCGTATATGCCTTTTCCTGTTATCGTGATTGTTCCCGTTCCTGCGTTTACGTTATTCGAGTAGGCGACGGTATAGTCGGTATTCTTTTTAAGCGTTGCGTTTCCGTATTTTACCGTAACCGCAGGGCTTAGCGCCGAGCCGTTGTATGTGAGCGAGTTGTTATATGTAATAACTGCGTTTTTTATCGGCTTTGCGTTTATCTTGAATGTAACGCTTCTTGTTCCGCTGAGCTTTCCCTTGCCCTTAACCGTAACGGTTGCTGTACCGATTTTCGTGTTATTTCTATAACTCAACGTATAATCAGTGCCGTTTCTAAACTTATAGTTATTATACTTTACCGTAACGGCAGGCTTTTGTGCCTTTCCGTTATAAGTCACTGACGGCACGGTGATTTTCAGCGTAGAAACAGGCCTTGCCGTTATGCTGAATGTCAGCGAACAGCTTCCGGTGTAGTTGCCCTTACCTTTTATATATACCTTCGCAGTACCCTTGTTTACGTTATTCTGATATGTAAGCGTGAAGTCCGTTCCGTTTTTCAGTGTCGTTGTTCCGTTCTTGATTTTCGGAACAGGCTTTATCTGTGAGCCGGTATAATACTGCGAGGCGATTTTATAAAAAGTACACTGCTTGTATATCAACGCAGGGTTTATCTTGAACGAACGCTTTACTGTCCCGCTGTAACTGCCCTTGCCTTTAATAATAACATAAGCCGTTCCTGCGTTTATATTATTCTGATAGCTTACCGTGTAATCCTTACCGTTTTTCAGCGTTTTATTCCTGTATTTTACCGTGATCGACTGCGTCTGTGCTTTACCCGTGTAGGTCTTTGTCGTCAGCCCCGAAACCTTGCAGTTTGTTACCGCCGCAGCGTCTGCACTGCTTCCCGTAAAACAGCAGACGGCAGCCGCACAAAGCAGAGCGCATACAAATGCCGTAAACCATTTTACCGCCGTCATATATCTGCTTTTTGCCGTTGCCGCCATGATATTTGCCTTTCTCAGTGTCTGTTATCTGAATTCGATGTCATTCGGACCGCAGACTATGTTGCATTTGCCGTACTCCGTCGATGTTGTGGTGGTAAAGCTGTTGAGATTTATCCTTACGTTAGGATAAACGCACTTTGTCACCTTTACCGACAGCGTTTCCTTGGCATTGATTATTTTCTGTATTTCGTCTATCCTCGTTCTCAGAGGCTTCTTATCCATTCCCTTTTGCACCTTGAGCCTTATCGCAGATGAAATATACGCTTCCTTCTCTGCGTCAAGATGTTCGCCGTTCCTCTTCTTTTCCTGCAGGAATTCGATAGACGTGTTTATTTTTTCTATGTACTCATCGATTGCGGTACACTGCTTTTCGAGCGAATCCATCTCAAGCAGGAGGTTTGTGGTGCTTCCTACCGATATTATAGTAGGCGTATAGCTCTTGTTACCGAGCTGTGCCACCGCAAATCTTCCCATTACACTGCAATCTCCGCCCACAAGCGCACCGGGGTTCTTGGTGCAGTCAAGGTCGCCCTCTATCTTTATCCGACAGCCGACAAGCGACGTGCTGGAAAGGTTTCCTCTTGTGGTTATGGTATCGTTTTCTCCGAAAGCAATATTGATATTGCCGTACTGCGACTGTATGGTGCTTGCAAAAACTCCGTTCTTGACGGTTATATCGCCCTGTGCGGTAAGTGTAGCACCGGTCACCATTCCCAATACGGTTATGGTTTTTCCTGCCGTTACCGAAAATCCCTCCTGCACACTGCCCTTGATGAGAACATCGCCAAGGAAGTTTATATTGCCCGTCTTTACATCTATGTCGGATGAAATCTGGAACGTGGTTTCAACATTGAACCTTCCGCCCTTATATACAAGGTTTCCGCTGTCTGCGGCGAACAGCTTGGTGCCGTCTGCCGAAAGCACCGTGTTCGAACCCTGCGGTACAAGCGGAGGTCTGCCCGGACGTGGAGCAATCACCTGACCGTATACGTTCATACCCTCCTCGCCCTGCGTTTCGGGTACTATTTCGCATATAAGGTCATTTACTCTTACGTTTACTATAAGCCCGAGGTCACGATAGTCAACACTGCCGTCCTCCAGCTTTCTCGGCACCAGCTTCTTGTCTGTATCAAAATGATTGTTTACCCTGCCGTTTTCGCCGTCAACCGCCGCATATCCGCTCGCTACCGTGAAAATCTTGTCGTATAACTTATTTGCCGCTATTTCCTCAAGAAGTTCCTCGTCTATTCCGTATACAACGTGTGCGTCCTTGAGTGCCTGCCGCATAGCTTCCACTGTTATATCCTTGCCGGAAAACTGCGGTGAAAATACGCACATATTTGCTTCCAGCTTGTTGTCGCTTACAACCACCTTTGCCGATGCGTCTACATTCAGCATAGGATTGTTTCCCTGCGGGCGTTGCATAGTCTTATTGTTAAGCTCGATGCCGTCAAGCGACTCAGTAGCTTCCTTTTCAAGTTCTATAAGCTCCGACATGGATATATCCGCCATTTTTTGTCTTTCCGTCTTTTCCATCGGTGTACCTCCCTGCCGTAAATCTATCGTGTCTATCGTGTCTGTCGTGTCATATAGTCTTGTTTCCTTTAAGACTTGACATTATCTCAAGCGAGCCGTCCGACGCATTGAACGATACCGTTCTGCCGTAGTTAAGTCCCGTGTCGGATGCGATTATCGGCACTCCGAGCTTTGCCAGCGCTTTTTTGGTGGCCTCAACGTTACGGTCGCCTATAGACATAGCAGGTGTTGTGGTAGCAAACATATTCGCTCCGCCTGCTATTTTTGCGGTTATTCTCGATGCCGCCGCACCGTTTTTTATCATGCTTTCATATAGAAGCTGTATGCCCGTATCGGCAAACTTGAATTTGTTCTTGTCATTCGGTATAGCGCTGCTGTCAGGCAGCATTATATGCGCCAGTCCCGCTATGCCGAGCGTCTTGTCTATCATACATATCCCGACACAGCTGCCAAGAGCATAAGTCACCAGTACATCCGGCGACTTGCACAGCTTCTGGTCGGAGATCCCCACGACTATCTTGTTCACTGGTCTTCAACCCCCAGTTTCCCAAGCAGAGTCCTCAGCGACTCTACCGTAGGTATAAGAAGCATATCGGATTGTATCTCAACTGAATCAATCAGAAATTGTTCGCTTATCATGAGTACCCTTTCATACGCCTCGGAAAGTTCCGTTGCAGGAACCGTCATTATAGCTCCGAGCATATCCGTTGTAAGTGCAGGTACCGACATATCAATGGTCATACCGCTGAGATTTGCGATAGCATTGACATAACTTCCACCCATTATATTTCCTATTTCGCTCAGCACCGATATATCATCGGCGTTAAGCTCATACAGCGAAAACGAGCGTTCGCCCATAATACCCGTTACGATAGTTTTCGCAAACGCCTCTTCAAGCAGGAACATTATCATTCCGTCTGCGTCCCCTTTAAGCCGTATCAGTATTCCCACCACCAGCTTATCGGGAGAGCCGAGCGACTCTATTGCGTCAGCTACGTCCATAAGCCTTACCTGCGGCACCTGCATATCTATGCTCCTGCCAAGAAGCTGTGACAGCGCCGTTGCGGCATTACCCGAGCCGATATTTCCTATTTCCTTAAGCACATCAAGCTGTACCGGGCTTAAATCATCGTAACTGTTTATCATAATAGACCTCTGAAATTATTAATCTTATAGCTGTATATAACCGCACAGCCTGCCGGCATATCTACCGACAGACCCACGGTTAAAATTCAGGATTGAAGCATCGTGCTTTATCCCCTTAAGTTATTGGTTATACGCTCCAGCTCATCGGCTGTCTGTACGACCCTTGCGCTCATCTGGTATGAACGCTGTGTTTCGATAATGCGTACCATATCGCCTGCAATATCCGTATTGCTGCGTTCGAGTGCCATTCTTATCTTGTCGATACTCCTGTCGGCAACCGCCTCTCCCGACCTCTCTGTAGCAGTCATCTTGTTACTGCCGAGAAGTTCGAGTCCAAAGTTGTTGTCGAATGTGTACACACCTATCATTTTTGTAAGCGCCTCATAGTCCGGCTTGCTCGTACCTTCTATAAAGGGAACTGTAATGTGGTTTCCCTCATAGTCAAGCACAAATTCTCCGTTTGCGCTTACAAGCTCCCAGTGGTCGCCTATCTGCGACATCTGGAAATCGCCCGCTCTTGTGTAGTTTACATCGCCGTACTTATCCATTACCGCAAAGAAGCCTTCTTCTGTCGGTATGGCAAAGTCAAGGTCGTTATCGGTATATGTAAATACGCCTTCGCTGTACATAAGCTGAGTGCTGTGCACATATTCGCCGTGACCCGTCTGCCAGTCAGGCTCCGTATTTCTCTGTACCGTATAGATACAGTCAGCAAAGCTCGGACGGGAAGCCTTGAAGCCCACCGTATTCACGTTTGCAATGTTGTTTGAGTAAACGTTAAGTCCTTCCTGCTGTGCAATAAGACCCGTCTTACCCGTGTAGAATGCAATGTTCATGACATATCCTCACATCCGGTCATTTTACAGCTTGATTATCTCGCTTGCCGCTCTGCCGTTGATAGTATCCATATACTTCAGCACAGCACTGCTTGCTTCAAATAATCTCTGCGTTTCCATAAGAGAAGTAATCTCCTTGTTTGCGTCAACGTTTGACTTTTCAAAACAGCCCTGGATAATATCATACTTCTCGCCTTCGGGTATCGTCATATCCCCGTCATAAGAAAACAGGTTGTTTCCTACCTTTGTAACGTCTGCGTTTTCGGGTATGTAGCTGAGCCTCAGCCTTTCTATTACCTCGCCGTTTTCATTCAAGATATTGCCCTCGTTGTCAACAATGAAATCATCGTTTCCGATATATATCTCACCGTTCTGACCGAGTACACGTCCGCTGTCGTTAAGGCATAAATAGCCTTCTCCGTCAAGTTCAAACTGACCGCACCTTGTCTGATATACATTTCCGTTAGTACCCTGTATATTGAAATACACGTTTCCCTGAATACCTATATCAAACGGGCTTTCGGTAAACTCAAAACTGCTCTGCTCAAGGTTGCTCTTGCTTGTATCAACATACGTCTGCACGAATTTACCGCTTGTCTTTCTGCGGTTGCTGACAAGTATAAGTTCCTCCTGGAAGGTGTTCATTCTTATCTCGTCCTTCTTGTAGCCTGCCGTGTTGATATTCGTTAGATTATTCGAGATAGCGTCAAGCGACCTCTGGTGGTTAAGCATGGATTGCGTCAGATTGTAAAATGCTCTCTGCAAGTTTTTTCACCTCCTTTCGTAAAGCGTGATTTTCCGTATTATAAGCGAGCCGGTAAACCTCCGACCCCTTGATTATATCATATCAGTTTTCACATAAATATGCAAGCCTTTCAGCCGTTTATATAGCTTTCCAGCTTGTTTTTGAGCGTCAGCATAGCCTTTGAATGTATCTGGCATACTCTTGACTGCGTAATGCTCATAACCTTGGCGATCTCCGAGTATTTCAGCCTTTCGTAGTAATACATTGTCACTACCTGCTTTTCCTTTTCGGGAAGCGTGGCGACAGCGTCGGCTATCACCTGCTTTTTTTCACGCTCATACATTTTTGCGTCGGCGGTTTCGCTTGATGCCGAAATATTTTCGTCAAGATTATCCTCGTATAAAAGCTCCTCAAATGACAGCGTTATCATTCCTGCCGTATTCGCCATCAGCTTTGATAGCTGTGCAGTGGTCATATTCATACTCTCCGCAAGCTCCTCGTCTGTCGGAGTACGGCACAGTTCGGAATTAAGCCTTGCAAAATTATCGTCAAGCTGTTTCGACAGCTTTCTGAGCGTTCTCGGAACTCTGTCCAGCTTTCGCAGATAATCAATAACAGCGCCCTTTATCCTGATACCTGCGTATGTTTCGAATTTTACATTCTTATCGGGATCGAAGCCGTCTATAGCCGCCATAAGCGCAATAACGCCTTCGTTTATAATATCGTCGCTTTCCGCATATCCCGTGTAGATATTACGCATTGATACCGCTATCATTTTGACAAGATCCATATACATCAGCACGATTTCGTTCCTGACGTTCATATCGCCTGTCAGCCTGTATTTTTCAAGAAGCTCGTTCAGCCGCTCCTTGCTCTGCACTGCCATAGAACACTCCTTTCCCGGATATTTCCGACCGTGCGGCGTTTACATCGCTATATTGCCTATAGCCTGTATCTGCGCCGTATTGTCGATTTCGCTGTAGGACAGCACCGTTATATTCGGTATGAACTGGTCTATCAGTTTCTTGAAATATATTCTTACTATCGGAGAGGTCAGTATGATTATATTCGGTATAACATCCTTTACCTTGTCTATTTCTCCGCTTGTTATGTTGACGATTTTCTGTATAAGGTCGGGATCCATCGCAAGATAGCTTCCTGCTTCGGATTTCTTTACGCTCGCCACTATCGTATCCTCGACCTTCGGGTCAACGGTAATTACTCTCAGCGAGTTTGCCTCCGCAAAGCGTCTTGTTATGGTACGCTTGAGCGCCTGTCTTACATATTCCGTTACAATATCAATGTCCTTGAGCGCACCTGCGTGGTCGCCAAGCGTTTCGAGGATAGTTTCCATATCCCTTATCGGAACGCCCTCACGCAGAAGCAGGCAAAGCACCTTTTCGAGATAACCGAGAGAGATAGTGCCTGGTATAAGGTCGTCGATAAGAGTTGGGTTGGTCTGCTTTATGTTGTCCACCATCGTCTTTACGTCCTGACGTGACAAAAGCTCACTGCAGTGCTGCTTGATGACTTCTGACAGATGAGTTATCATTACGGACACAGGGTCGATAAGCGTATAGCCCGCAACGTCCGCCATTACCTTCTTGTCTGCGCTTATCCACTTTGCAGGAATGCCGAACGCAGGCTCAACGGTGTCTATGCCGTCAACAGGGTTTACCACATCTCCGTTGTCAAGCGCTAAATAGTGGTCGGAAAGAATTTCTCCTCTTGCGACCTCCTCGCCCTTTATCTTTATAACATACTGGTTCGGGTTTATTTCGGGGTTGTCCGTCATTCGTACTGACGGTATTACCATACCCATATCCATCGCAAACTGCTTACGGAACATTACCACACGGTCGATAAAATGACCGCCGCTCTTTTCGTCTACAAGATGCAGAAGGCTGTAGCCGAACTCCATCTCTATCTGTTCAACATTCAACAGCTTGAATACATTGTCAATATCTCTGTAGTAGTCGTTGTCGGAGGTTGGCTGATCCTGCATCTTTGCAAGCGTTTCACGTTCAGCCTGAGCGGCAAGAGCCGCCTCTTTCTTCGCCTTCGATTTTGACAATCTCCAGCCGAATATAAACAGTGCCGCACCGACACCGAGAAGTATCAGCTTCGGGAAGCCGGGGATAACCATAAGAGCGGCAATAACAATGCCGGCTATCATCATTACGTTAGGCTGAGAGGTAAACTGCCTTTTAATATCGGCATTGAAGCTGTCAGTGCTTGCCGCACGGGTAACTACCATACCTGTAGCAACAGAGATCATAAGTGCAGGAATCTGCGAGCAAAGACCGTCACCGACCGTTGCCAGCGAGTAGGTGGAAAGCACAGAGTTTATATCCTGCCCGTGCATCATACCCAGTACCGCACCGCCGATAAGGTTTATGAGCGCCGTGATGATAGAAATTATAGCATCGCCCTTTACAAACTTCGTAGCACCGTCCATTGCGCCGAAGAAGTCGCTTTCACGCTGTACTTCCGCACGTCGTATCTTTGCCTCTTCATCGGTTATTGCGCCTGTGTTCAGATCTGCGTCAATAGCCATCTGCTTACCGGGCATAGCGTCAAGGGTAAATCTTGCGGCAACTTCGGATACACGCTCAGAACCTTTGGTGATAACAAGGAAGTTTACTATTACTATGATTATGAATATGATAAATCCGACAATAGCGTCACCGCCCATTACGAATTCACCGAACGTCTTTACGACCTCGCCGGCATAGCCGTTTGAAAGTATTCCTCGTGTAGTCGATACGTTCAGCGACAGTCGGAAAACCGTCGTCAGAAGAAGTATAGTCGGGAATATCGAAAATTCAAGCGCTTTTTTTATGTACATCGTCATAAGGAGTATGACGAGAGAAAGTCCTATATTTATTATCAGAAGAAAATCCAGTATCGGAGTCGGCAGAGGAATGATAATCGCAAGCACGATAAAAATAACGAATACCGCAAAAACATTCGTCATCATCTTTTTAACCATTCGCACCGCTCCTTTCTTGTTCTTTCTCTGTCCGGACTTCGCTTGTCCGTTTTTATAATTATTTATAATCGATCCATGCAAAATTTGCACTAACACTAACCTTGGCTCCCTTGCTAAAGGGAGCTGGCTTGCGGCAAGGCACAAATCCATGAAAATTACCGCTTAATGAGATAAGTCAAACCTTCAAATAGCACTTACTTTTTCTGCCGTCAAGACTGAGGGATCGCTTGAACTGTCCCAGCTGTCTGCAATATCGTTGCAAAGCTCGCACTGTCTCTCGCCAAGAACATCAGCACAATCGTTAATTCCCGCCGTTTCGCCATCTGTCGCCAAATCGCAACATTTCCAAAGGCGGAATTTGTTGCGGCTCACAGCCGCAAAGGCGGAATTTGTTGCGGCTCACAGCCGCAAAGGCGGAATTTGCAGCGGCTCACAGCCGCAAAGGCGGAATTTGCTGCGGCTCACAGCCGCAAACACCTCGCTGTTTGCCTATCGTTCTCTCGGAGGCAATGTCCGATGCTGTTCCTCATATACCATCGCCAGCACCTCTGCCACAGCCGTATAAAACTCTCTCGGTATCTCCTGCCCTATGTCTACCGCCTCGTAAAGCCCTCTTGCGAGCGGACGGTTTTCAGTGATATATACGTTATGCTCCTGCGCCACTGCAACTATCCTCAGTGCCAGTGCATCTGTACCCTTTGCCACGACAACAGGCGCTCTGTAGGCTGTCTTGCGGTCATATTTAAGAGCAACCGCATAGTGAGTAGGGTTACGGACAACCACATCTGCGGACGGCACTTCCTGCATCATACGCTGTTGTGCCATTTCCTGCTGTTTACGCTTTATCTTGCCCTTTATCTGTGGGTCACCTTCGAGCTGTTTGTACTCGTCCTTGACCTCCTGCTTTGACATCTTGAGCTTTTTCTCAAATGACCACCACTGGAAAACATAGTCTGCCGCCGCCACAAATACAAGCATAACGAATATCGTTACAATAAGGCTCATCGCCGTTTCGCTTATATATGCAACTATCTTTATCACATCTGTATCTATCAGCTTTTTGAACTCGTTTATCCTGTCCATTACCTGAAAGTACAGTATAGCGACTACTACGATTATCTCGATAAGTCCCTTCACAAGCCCTACAAGCGCCTGCATCGAAAACAACCGCTTGATACCCGTAAACGGATTCAATCTGCTGAATTTCGGCTTCATCGCCTCCATACTGAAAAGTCCCTTTGTCTGAACGATTACGGGCAGTACGCTCAGTACAACCCCCACCGCCAGTATCGGACCTACGGTACAAACGCAGATTATAGCCACCTTCCAGAATACGCTCATCGCAAACTCTACGGTATTGCCCGTCTTGTCAATAGATGACATCGACTGCTCCATAAAGTTTAAAAGCATCTGGAACATATAGTTTCCGAACATCGCAAGAAATGCGAATATTCCCACCACGAAAACCGCAACCGCAACTTCCTTGCTTTGCAGTACCTCGCCCTTTTTTCTGGTATCCTTACGCTTTTTCGGGGTGGCTTTTTCGGTTTTTTCTTCGCCTGCCATTTACCCTCCTAAGAACCCATCATGCCGAGCAGACCGTAAAGGTTCTGCCACATAATGCCCATCAGCTTTTCGATGAAGTCCGACATAGGCTGAGCCATTATCAGCACCGCCGCAAGACCGATAAGCACCTTAAGCTGAATGTTCAGCGCAAAGATATGAATTGACGGTACAGCCTTCATCAGCACGCCAAGACATATTTCGGTGATAAACTCGATAGCGATTATCGGTGCGGCGAGCTTTACCGCCAGCGTAAGCACGGTCGAAAAGTACGTCACCAATGCCCACGGCACGTCCGCAGTGAATCCCGAAAATCCTATCGGAAGCGTTTCATACGATATATGAAACAGCTTTATATATGACAAGTGTCCATTCGTCAGAAAGAAATACAGAATGAACATATAGTAATAAACGTTTGCAAAAAGGGGCATCGACACACCGGTCGCAGGATCCATCGCTCTTGCCATAGAAAGACCCGTCTGATAGTCGATAAGCTCACCTGCGGAAATAGTCACCGCCAGTATGAGATTCACCATAAAGCCGAGTATAAGCCCCAACCCCAGCTCCTTCATCATATCGAACAGCATCATGAATATGCCGGTCGGCTCATATTTTATATTCCCCATGGACGAGGCAAACAGTACAGCAAGTGCTATCGTTGTGCCTGCTCTCAGTCTTACGGGAAAATTTGAACGACTGAATATAGGGTTAAAGCTGAATATTCCCGACACCCTGCACATTATCAGCAGAAAGCCGAGAAAATTATTCAGAATCATATCCCACACATCGCTTAGCGTCATGTTGCACCAACCGTTGCCATAAGACCGAATACGTAGTTGAAGAACTCTATACAGCTGTTCATCATCCACGGGCCGAACAACAGCAGTACGATTGCCACCACTATGGCTTTGGGAGCAAACGAGAGCGTCTGCTCGTGTACCTGCGTTGCCGCCTGTAATATCGCTATGATAAGACCAATCACAACTGCGGCTATTAAAACAGGGAGGCCTAATTTAAGCGCAAGAACAAGTGCGGCGGTAAAGACCTCCATTGCTATATCCTGTGTCAGATCAAGCCCTCCCTTCAAGGAATATTATGCTACAAATTATACGAGTTGACAATCGTTCCGACCATAAGCTGCCAGCCGTCTACAAGCACGAAAAGTATTATCTTGAACGGCAGCGAAATCATCGCCGGCGGCAGCATCATCATACCCATTGCCATAAGCGTCGACGATACTACAAGGTCGATAACAAGGAACGGTATGAATATCAGAAAGCCCATCTGGAACGCACGTTTCAGCTCGCTTACTATAAAAGCGGGAATTACTGTTTCAAAGCCCAGCTTCTCGCTGTAGTTTTCAAGTGTTATATTGTCTGTCGCACCGCCTGTGACATCGCTCATGCTCTGACCCTTTAAATCCAGGAAAAACTTCATATCGTCATTCGTGGTCTGCTTGAGCATAAAAGTCTTGAGCGGCTTTCCTGCGGCGTCAATAGCCTGTTCCATTGTCATCTCGCCTGCCGCATACGGCTGATATGCCGTTTCGTTTATCTCCGAGAAAACAGGCCACATTATGAATATCGTAAGGAAAAGCGACAATCCCGTAAGCACCATATTAGGCGGCGTGGACTGCGTCTGCATTGCCGTTCTCAGAAAGCTGAAGCAGATAATGATTCTCGCAAACGAGGTCATCATCACAAGCAGTGACGGCGCAAGCGAAAGCACGGTCACAAGCAGTATTACCTCAAGCGACTGCGAGCCGTCTACCCCGATAAGATCCTTCATTACCGATGAGCTTGCAGATTCCGTACCGCCTGATGTATTGCCAGATGTTGTATCGGTAATTGCGGATGTTGTACCTGCGTTGCCTGACGCATTGTTGTCCGCCGCAAATGCCGTTACACTGCACAGCACACCGATAAGTGCGATACATACCGTTAAAGACACGATAAAGCGGATAAAAATCCGCTTGTTGTCGATAAACATTTTTCTAATCGTAAGACCAAAAGCTCTTGTCATTTCGACTCCGTGTTCCTCTCGTCAGAATTTTTTGTCGTCGGAATTTGTTCCGTCATCGGTTTTGCGAACATCGGGAACCTCATCGCCGCAATCCGATTCTTCGTCACGGCGGGCTTTCTTCCCTCTCATATTCTTTATGTTTTTAGCCATTGCGTCACTGAAGGCGGCGAAGAAGTTATCCTGCCTTCCGCTTCCCTCAGGATAAAGCTCAGACATATATTCTTCTTCCGTGATTGACAGATCCTCGATCTTGTCTATCCTGCCGGCAGTCACACCAAGCACCATACACTTTCCTGCAACGCTCACGACAACCACCGATTTTTCACCGCCGAGCGAGGCACGGTCAAGCACCTTGAGCCGTTTTCCGCTTGCGCTCAGTATCCCCTTGTTTACCTTTCTCAGTATCCAGAAGAACAGAAAAATCAGTGCAAGTACGCCGATAAGCGCACATACAAGCTGTACGTATTCCATCAGTCAAGTATTTTCTTAACGGTCTGAAGTATTCTTTCAGCCTTGAACGGCTTTACGATGAAGTCAAGTGCGCCGAGCTTGATAGCCTCTACTACCATAGCTTCCTGACCCATAGCACTGCACATTACGACCTTTGCGCCGGGATCCATAGCCTTGATTTCCTTGAGTGCCTCGATACCGGTCTTGTTGGGCATTGTTATGTCCATTATAACAAGGTCGGGCTTCTCTGCGGAATATGTCGAAACCGCTATTTCGCCGTCAGCCGCCTCAAGTATATTTGTGTAGCCGTTTGTCGTAAGTGTGTTGCGGATAAGCATACGCATGAATGCCGCATCGTCTACAAGTAATATCTTCTTATCCATAAGTGTAAGGTTTCCTTTCGTATCCCTGTTTTATTATATGTTATTCGCCTTTACCGAGGCTGTCCATAAATTTCGATTTTACTATTTCCGTTATTCTTACCGCAAAGTTATCGTCTATAACAACAACGTCGCCCCTTGCGATGAGGTTTCCGTTTACCATAACGTCAACGGGTGCGCCTGCCTGTCTTTCAAGCTCTATGATAGTACCCTGTGAGAACTCAAGTATATCCTTGATTTTCTTTTTAGTCGAGCCTATCTCGACAGAAATCTGAAGCGGTACGTCCATAAGGAGCTGTAAGTTTTCTTTCTGTTCCGAGCCGAGCGGAGCTTCAAAGTTCTCAAACTGTGCAAGCTGGGCATTACGGTAGTTTACCGCCTGCTGAGGCTGCATAACAGGCTGCACCGGCTGACCATACATAGCAGGATTCGGGTATCCGTAGTATCCCTGCTGTGCATACATATCCGCCTGTGGCACAGGTGCTACCTGCGGCACAGGTGCTACCTGCGGCACAGGTGCTACCTGTGGCATGGGTGTCGCCTGAGGTACAGGAGCCGCTTGCTGAACGGGTGCTACCTGCGGCATGGGTGTTGCCTGCTGAACAGGAGCCGCTTGCTGAACGGGTGCCGCTTGCTGAACGGGTTCTGCCTGCGGAGCAGGAGCAGGTGCCGGAGCAGGTGCAGGTGCAGGTTCTGTCACAACCGGTTCGGGAGATGTCGCACCGCCGATCATTCTGTCGGCAAGCGTTGCCGCAAGATCTATATCAAGCACCGATATAAATTCCGATTTGATAACACCGTCAATGGTAAGGTCAAAATTGATAGCGGCAACCATATCCGTCTGCTCATAATTCTGCAGGTCGGCAATATTTATCTCGCTGAGAATGTACGGAGTAGGTGTCGATATATCAATACCCATACCCAGAAATTCCGACAGAGCCGTCGAAGAAGCTCCCATCATCTGATTCATTACTTCGCTTACCGCACTGATATTCAGCTCATCAAACTCAAAATCAGGAGATATAACGGGCGGCTTGCCCATAAGCTGATTAAGTATCAGCTGTACATCGTCCTGCTTTAAGATCATCAGGTTTGATCCGGAAAGCCCTTTTATGTACTCGATCTTTACGCATATCGCAGGTTCAAGTCTGTCGTAATTAAGCTTTGATGCCTGAACTACGGTTACCTTCGGCGTAGTGATCCACACTTTGGCGTTGAGCAGCTCAGAAACTGCGGTAGCCGCACTTCCCATACTGATATTCATTATCTCGCCGATAGCGTCAAGCTGCAACTCCGACAGAGTGGTCAGTTTTCCCATTTGCCTTACCTCAATTCTTTAGTATATTATCAATCCTGAACGCTTTCTTTCCGTTCAGTGTACCGAGCTTTCCGTCAAACCAGCAGGTGCTTCCCACTTTAAGCTGTACGTTGTCGGTAATCGGCTTGTTCAGCGGTATTATGTCATTTACCTGCAGATTCAGAACGTCACGGAGCGTGAGCATTGTATCGTCAAGCACCGCCGTAACAGTAAGCTCCGACTGCGAAAGCGTTGACATAAGGTTTTCCTTACGCTCCGTTTCCTTAGTGGGACTTCCTGCCCTTTTGCCCGAGCTGAACTTAGCCGAGAATTTCTTCATTATCTGATCCATAGTAATTGCCGACATACAGAACGACACTATGGATTTTGAATCGTTTACCGTTACCTCCATCGCAACGATAATCATTGTTTCGTCGGCGTCTGCGGCGGATATTACCCTTGAGTTTGTTTCTATTGATTCCAGCTTCGGATTGGTATCAACATATCCGTCCCACGCCTGCGACATAAGCGAGGTAAAGCGTTCAACAATGCCACGCATTACGTTTATCTCTATTTCCGTAAAATCTCTGTCGGTATCCTGATATGTGCCTCTGCCGCCGAGCATACGGTCGATCATTGTAAAGGTGAGCGAGTTTGACAGCTGTAAAACCGCATTGCTTTCCTCAATATCATCGTCCTCTATGCCGAGATCGACAATACCCATTATCGTATAATCCGGAAGAGCATTGCTGAACTCAAAATACTTCTGCTCCTCTATGCTTGCAAGCGAAACCTTGCAGTACAGCCTTAACAGACCCGTTATGTAAGATGAAAGATGCCTTGAATAATTCTCGAATATCCTCTCAAGTATCTTTATCTGTTCCTTAGTGAACTTCTTCGGAGTACGGAAGTCATACTCCTTGATTTCTTCCTTTTCTTCATGCGTGTCAAGCGATGCGGTATCTCCGCCCGAAAGTACGCTTGACAGCATTGCGTCTATTTGTTCTTGCGTAAGGGTATCAGCCAAAAATTCGCCCCCCTTTCTGTTTTCTCTTATTCTGACGTTTCGGTCGGTGCCGATGTCAGTATATCTGTAGGAATGCCCGTATATGACGGCTCATATTTCGGTCCTGCGGCGTTTGTGCTGTTGTTGCCGTCGCCCGGGTTGCTGTCATACTTGCTTTCCATATTGTCGATTATTTCGTTTACAACATCACTGTTGACGTCCGAGCTGTTGCTGTCGTTGCGTTCATAAGGATCGGTGTTCGCACCGTTCAGCCTGTATTCGTATTTCAGAATATCGTCTATGACAGCCTGTGAGGTAGTGTCAAGCTGCGCTCTCACTATCATAATCTCTACACGTCTGTTCGCCGCTCTGCCCTCAGCTGTTGAGTTGTCGGCAATAGGCGTATAGCACGCTTTTCCTTCTACAGTGAACTTCTCGCTGTCAACACAGCGGTTGTAGTCCATATATTTTACAACGCTTGACGCTCTTGCCGCCGACAGATCCCAGTCGTTCACATCGGATACTGCCTTTGCAGTATGACCGGATACTTCGCAGGATTTTATGTACTTGTTCACTGCCTTTATACCGGGCATGAACTTGTTGAGTACCTGCTTGCCTTCTTCCTTCAGCACTGCACTGTTGCCGTCAAACATTATCGTATTGTTGAATCGGATAAAGATTCTTGTCGGGGTCTGCTCAATATACACATACTGACCAAGATCGTTTTTATCCGTTGTTGTCTTTAAGAAGCTGTAAAGCTGATTGAAGTCGGAGGGAAGACCCTCTGTCTGTTCGCTTGTAGTACCGCCGTTCTGAGTGTTCGGAGGAGCTTCGGCATTACCGTTTGTATCGGCAGCATTATTCTTCGGCTGTTCGTTCATTACGAATGGGTTTATATAGCTTCCGCTTGACGTAAAGGATTGATATATGTACTGCCATTTCGTTTCGTCTACCGATGATGCAGAGTACAGCAATACGAAAAAGCACAACAGAAGCGTAACCATATCGGCATAGGTATCAAGCCAGTTACCTTTTTCTTCGCCGCTTTCGGCTCTTCTTTTCGCCATTTTTCTCCACCGCCTTTCTTCTGACGCTTAACCAATATATTATATCACATTTCAGCGATTATTTCAATACTAAATTCCTTTTGCTTCAGCCGTATTTCCCGTCCTGTCGGAAACAGGCGGATATTGTTACTTGCTGACCTTCTTCTTTATATCAGTCTGTGCAAGCATAAATTCGAGCTTTTCCTGAATAAGTCTGGGGTTTGAGCCTGCCGCAATTGACAGCACGCCTTCCTCTATTATCTGCATACAAAGAAGCTCCTGCTCGTGACTGTTCTTCAGCGATGATGCGATCGGCGCAAACAATACGTTTGAGAACAGCGAGCCGTAGAAGGTCGTGATAAGCGCAACCGCCATACCGCTTGACAGGTTGCTTGAGTCTGCACCCATACCCTTAAGCATATTTACAAGGCCGACAAGAGTACCCAACATTCCGAATGCGGGGAATACAGACATACCTTTTTCAAAGAAAAGTCTGCCTCTTTCGTGACGCTCACACATAAAGTCTATTGCGTCGTCAAGCATACTTTTTACTTTATCAAGGTCGTTTGCGTCTACTATCAGCATAAGGCTTTCCTTGAGGAACGGATCCTCACACTTGTTCGCACTGTCTTCAAGCGAGATAAGACCTTTTGTTCTGGCAATCTTTGCAAATTCAACTATCTGTTCTATGTAGCTTTGCGGATTGAATTTTTTAGGGAACAATGCCAGCTTCAGATATTTCGGCAGATTTTTAAGGTATGAGAGCGGGAACGAGGCGAAAAGACAGCCTATAGTACCTCCGACTGTGATAGCGAGCGAAGGTACATCTATAAACCAGTCAATCTGACCGCCGTTAAATATACCGAATGTAACCAGACCGAATGATACTATCCAGCCTATGATGATCGTAATATTCAAAATAATTTCCTCCTGTAAGGGTTTATATAGCACAGCCAACGGCTGTAATATTCACAATTTATATGCTTCGCTCGAGACGCTGACGTCTTACAGACAGCCTGTATTCCTTGATGAGAGAAAGTATCTCGTTCATCGACTGCTCAACTATGTATGAATGTCCCGTACTCGTGGTAATTACCGTGTCGGGATTTTCCGTTACTATTTCGATAAGATCGGGATTAAGCATAAACTTTTCCCCGTTGAGCTTTGTAAGTATTATCATATATTTCCTTCCTTTGCGGTATTGTCCGCATTGTAATTGATTATGCCGGCCGAATGTCCGGAAACAGCCGTTTATCATAACCGTTCAGGCATAATATAACGGGCATTCCGGCGGAGCTGATGCTCCGCCTGCCCTTATAAACTTGAATTTATATCGCAGAAACCTGCAATTTCCGCCAAACTCTTGGCTTTTGATGAACGCTCTGTTAGCTTTGCTTGTCAAAAAAACTTTGCACTAACATTACCTGCTTTTCGTAGGGGAGGGGCTCGCCCCTCCCGTTGCATCAAACCTTACCGGCTTTACAAACCTTGCAAAAGTAGCACAACCTTAGCTTAGCACTACCACTCTTGCAAAATTCGCTATACATTTTTAATATCATTTTAAAAAAGAAATCCCTTAGCGGGAGGGGCGAGCCCCTCCCCTACAAAAAATTTTCTATGATATTAATTTTTATTATAGCTTTGCAATGAAGCCAAAGTCGTAATTTACATCAACAACGGAACCCCGCCGTTTCGCTATCCGTCGCCAGACCGCAACATTTTCAAAGGCGAAATTACCACGTCACATTGCAGCCCCGACGGTAACGAAAGTTACGCCGCTGTCAAATCTTTAGAACGGCGGAATTTGCTGCGGCTCACAGCCGCAAAGGCGGAATTTGCTGCGGCTCACAGCCGCAACGTCACATTGCCACCCCGTCGATAACGAAAGTTACGCCGCTGTCAAACCTTTAGAACGGCGGAATTGCCTGCGGCGGTACGCCGCCGTTAGCGCTTGAGGTTTACTATTTCTTCGAGCATCGTGTCCGAAGTGGTGATGATTCTTGAGTTTGCCTGGAAGCCTCTCTGTGTGATGATCATATCGGAGAATTCCTGCGACAAGTCAACGTTAGACATTTCGAGCGCACCCGATACTACAGAAGCAGAACCGTTTTCGCCTGCAATGTTTACCTGAGGCTGACCCGATGAAAGAGTTTCTCTCCAGTAGGAGCTTCCCACCTGCTCAAGACCGTTGGGGTTATCAAATGTAACAATATCAATTCTGCCGAGCATTATGATACCGTGTACGCTGTGTACACCGTAAATAGTGCCGTCCTCATTGATATATACGCTGTCAAGATCCTTTACCGTCTGCGTAGCCGCAACACGTCCGTCTGTCATCTTGATATTGCCCAGAAGCTGGACCATATCAGAGTAGAAGTTGTTCGAGCCGCCTGCAAGACCTACCTTGCCGTCTGTGGCAAGAAGCGTTTCAAGTGCGCCGTTCGCAGCGTCCCAGTCCGTACTTGTAACCTTAAGCTGATACTTTTCGTTACTGCCTGCCGCCTTGTCTACAGCCGCCTGTATGTCGGCTACCGTAGCACCGGGGCAAACGCTTATCGTAAGACCGTTGTCCGACCACTTTGCCGTTGTGTCTGCGGCATTCTTTGAATATCTTAAGTTTATCGTGTAGTTATTTGCATATTCTCCTGCGTTTACTGTCGTAAATGTAAGAGAAGCCTTTGTTGTTCCGTCGTCCAGCTTCATTGTGTTTGTAGCTGTCGTTGCAGGAATATCTGCCGCAGGAGGCACCGTATCAAGTTCAAAGTGGAGCGGAAGTACGCCCTCAATGCTTACACCGCCGTTTTCGCAAGCACGGGTCACAGCGTCCTCAAGATCGTTGAGGTTTGTATAATCATTCTTTTCGTTCAGCTGTACAACCAGCTTGTTTCCGCTCATATAAGCGTAATCGCTGTTGCCTACCGTAAAGCCTACCGATATGTTGCCGTCCGGAGTCGCTGTATCTGCCGATACTGTAAGCGGATATGTACCGCCCTTGTATGTAATTGTCTTTGAGTAGCTGGCTTCGTTGTCGAGAACTTCGGGAACTACGAATGTAATTCTGTTGGATGATGCGTCAACGCCTGTTGCGTCACCGCTTACACCGAGTACCATATTACCGTTTGAGTCAACGAGATTTCCTGCGTTATCAACGTTGAAAACGCCTGCTCTTGAATAGAAGATGTTGCCGGCTTCGTCCATTACCTGAAAAAATCCGTCGCCCGATAAAGCGCAGTCATAAACGCTGTCAGAATATGTGAAGCCTGACTGTCCCATTACCTGTCCGATAGCGCCAAGCTTAGTGCCGTAACCTACCTGAGAGGGATTTACACCACCCTGGAGGTTAGAACCTGCCGAGCCGTTCTTCTTGGTCTGGTAATATACCTCCTGGAAGGTAGTTACACTTGTCTTGAAGCCTGTAGTGTTGACGTTTGCGATGTTGTTACCTATAACGTCCATCTTCTGCTGATGTGTCTTTAATCCTGACACGCCCGAGAATAAAGATCTAACCATGATCTGTTCCTTTCTCCATCGTGCCGACCGCTCTTACCCGTCTGTCATTCGGGGTAAGGAATACTTCCTTTCGGTCCGGTATTACATAATTACGGTCGAGTCGATGTTCGTAAAAATATTTCCTTTTAAATCTTCCTGTGACATAGTTGTGATTACCGTGCGGTTTTTCACACTTACCACAAAAGCAGTCCTGTCTACGAGTACCAGTGTTTCGTTACTGCCCTTTTCTGCGGCTATCTCAATGCCGTCATTAAGTCTTTGCAACATATCCGAGTCAAGTATCTCGATATTTCTGCTTTCTATACGCTTCATTGCGTGTTTCGAAAAGCCTACCGCCGAGTTTCTTGCATCAAGCTCGCTTTGCAGAGCCTGCGCAAATGTTCCTCCCGACTGTTGTGCGGCCTTTTCAGCATTCCCTGCTTTTGCGGTGTTAACGTTGCCTGTCGAAATCTGCAGATTCCGCAACTTGAGTTCATTTATCAACATAACACTGCCGCCTTTTTATTTACTTGTTGCCCTCGGCACTTCCTGCCGGAGCTTCCGTATTCTTGTCAGCCGTACTTCCCGTACCTTCGCTGACGTGTACTATCTCGTCAATAGAGTAGAGATAATTGTCTATCACTATCTTAGCGTCGCCGTCCTGCATTTCTGCCGACTCGACCTTGCCCTTTGCGTAGTAGAATTTGCCGTCGTCGCCGAGTACCTTTACCGTTACTTCCTTGCCCACATATCCCAGTGCCTCGGTCATCGTATGTAACGTACCCTTGCTTACAGTATCGCTTATCGCCTTTACCGCCGATAAATCATACTGCTTGCCGTCAACTACTACCTTCACATCGCTTCCGCTGATGCTTACTCCGGTGCATACGCCCGATAAAAGCGTTCCGTCGTCGCTCTGCGCATTCATTGTAAGCGTCTTTCCTACAAGACCTGCCGCATAGTTTGACATACTGTACTTCAGATTGTCCTGCTGTGCCTGTAATGCCGTGAACTGTGCCATCTGCGACACGAACTCGGTATTTGACGTAGGCTCAAGCGGATCCTGATTGCTCATTTCCGCCATAAGCAGACTGAAGAACGTATCTGTGCTTATCGTATCGTTCTTGCCCGAATTCTTGAAAAGGTCCTTATACTTTTCGTGATTTGACTGTACACTCTGAAGACTTGAAATGTCTGCCATCTGTTATCCTTTCATGTCAGTCCGACCGATAAAAATCAGTCCATCGTCTGAATCTCCCCCAACAGCTCCTCAAAGTCGTCCGTGTCATTCTTCTGCTGACCGTGCGACTGCTGTCTGTAAGGGTTCTTACTGCTGCCGTCAAAATCTCTCTGGAAAAGTTCCGCCTGCGAGGTTTCCACCTTGTACGAGGTAAGCTCCACATCGTCATTCTTCAGCGCATACGCAAGCTGCCCGGACTTTGCCTGTAAAAGCTCCTTCGCCGCCTGAGTTTCCGTCAGTATCACAACCGTGAGCTTTCCGCCCTCATTTGCCATACGAACCGTGATTTTGCCCAACGTTTCGGGTGTAAGCACAACTGTAAGCGTGCTTTTGCCGTTAGCCTTAGGTGCGTGTTCGCTCACAAACTCGGCCATATCGCTTATCGGTACTCTGAGAGTGCGGATTTCCTGCCCGTTTTCGTCATAACGGCTTTCTGTTCTTGCAAATACATCACTGCCCTTTGCAAGCATATCGCTCACCGCATTCTTGTCGGTAACCTTCTGCTCGGTTTCAAGGTCGCTGTCAGATCTTGCGACCTCGTTTCCTTTGGCTATCGCCCTCAGTTCATCGCTCTTGCTTTCGATGTTTCTCTTGGCAAATGCCATTCTCGGAGCATTGTCCTCCTGCGTCTGCATATCCTGCTTTACGCTGTTGTCGCCGTATTTTTCGTATGACGTTACCGTAAATTCAGCCTTAACAGCCTCAGAACTATCTGCTTTTACACCGGATGTTTCCTGCCTGCCTGTTTTTCCGATAAAGCCCATCTTATCGACAAAATCGGTCTTTTCGGTAAAAGTCGTATCTGCCTTTGAACGTATATTATCCGCATCTGAAGACTTTCCCGCATTTCCGACAGCCACGCTTGCAAAAGCGTCTGACTTGTCAGCCGTTGCAGCCACAGCATTTTCACCGGCAATGCTGTCTGAAGCAATTTCCACATTGACGTTCGTCTGGTTTACAGTATCCGCAGAGTCACTGTTATTCATCTGAATTTCACTCGCAAAATCATTTGCGGCGGAAATCTCTCCGTTTTGTAAACCGAGAGCCGTATTAACGTCATTCCCGTCTGAAATTTTGCTGAAAGCACCTTCTTCGGATAACACATCGCCTATCGGACTGCTGACCTCAAGACCGTTCATGATCTGCATAAGTTCACTGTTGTCCGTCTGCATTACATCGGCGTAAAACTGCATCGTACCGCCTTGCAGATATCCTGCAAGTTCGGCTGTTTTAAGCAGTTCCTTCAGTTCCTGTGCATTCTGCTCAAGTTCGTTCAGCCCGCTTAATATCTCACCGTTCATAACAGCCTTATTATCGGCATTCATTCGCACGGCCGAGTTCATATTGCACTGCTGACCGCTTGTTACCATAGCACCGAGCGTATCGGAGAAACCTCCGGCAGTACCGCTTGCTGAGCCGTTTTGTACGCTACCTGCCGAGATTGTGGCGGCATTGCCTGCAAACGTTGTAACAACGGCAGGCAATACTGCTGTCCCATTCATCATATCTCACCCCCTTTCAGTGCTATTCATTGTCAAAAACAATATATGCTTTTTAACAACTTTTATATATTTAACGGGTTTAAACCGTTAAAATTTATGAAAATTGCACAGCTTTCCACCTTGTATTGTACCACAGTTCGAACTATATGTCAACAATTTACGGTGTATTACCTCCGTTTGAAGAACCGTTTGTCACAAATTCCTCTATGATCTGCTCCTGCTCCTTCTGCGAGGCATATCTGTACTCTTCAAGCTGTTTTTCCTCCAGCTTTTCAAGCTTAGAAACCTCTTTTGTAGCGTCTATGACCTTCTGAAGCTGATTTTCGATTTCCTCACGCTTGTGCGCCATAAGCCCCTTTATGCGATATATGTCCTGTTGCAAAGAGGAAACATATTTCTTGTGCAGCGACAATCTCATAGCGGTAGTGCCGCCCCGCACAAGCTCGTTCAGCTTGTCTATGCTCTGTTCGTACTCAGCTACCTTTGCGTCAAGCTCGCTTTGCATTTCCGCAAGCTCCGCTCTTAGTCTGCCGAGTATTGATTTCTCGCTGTCAAGCACCTGATCGTTGTACTTTTTCAGCGATTGCAATGTAAAATTAAACTTCTTCATATCGCATTAATATCAGGAAACCGCCGCCTTTAACAGCTTTATGGTATCCTCCATCGAGAATGATTCATACATTCCCTGCATCAGAAAATCGTTTATCTTGTCTATCTTCTTTATCGCCTCGTCAAGAGCCGGGTTTGTACCCTTCTTGTACGCTCCTATCGAGATAAGGTCTGCGTTGTTGTTGTAAAGCGCAAGCAGATTTCTCAGCTTTCCTGCCGCTTTATTATGCTCCGGGTCTGCAATTGCCGACATAAGACGTGAGATGCTCGGCAGTATGTCAATTGCAGGATAATGGTTCTGCGCCGCTATCTTACGGCTCAGCACTATATGTCCGTCAATTATACCTCTTACGGTATCCGATATAGGCTCGTTTGTATCGTCACCCTCAACAAGCACAGCATAAATTCCCGTTATACTGCCCTTTTCGAAGTTTCCCGCCCTTTCGAGCAGCTTCGGCATTGCGGCGTATATTGACGGGGTATAGCCTCTTGCAACGGGAGGCTCGCCTGTTGAAAGACCTATCTCACGCTGTGCCATAGCAAAACGTGTAAGATTATCCATCATCAGCAGAACGTCCTTGCCCTGAGAGCAGAAATATTCCGCTATAGCCGTAGCCGTCATAGGACATTTATTTCTCATCATTGCAGGCTGATCCGATGTTGCGACAACAACGACCGACCTTGCCATACCCTCTTCTCCGAGGTCGTTTTCTATAAACTCTCTTACCTCTCTGCCACGCTCGCCTACAAGCGCTATAACGTTGAGATCGGCCTTTACCTTTCGTGCGATCATACCCATAAGCGTTGACTTACCTACGCCTGAGCCTGCAAAGATACCCATTCTTTGCCCCTTGCCCATTGTGAGAAGTCCGTCGATCGCCTTTACGCCAAGTTCTATAGGCTCGTGTATTTTCGGTCTGGTGAGCGGATTCACAGGAATGCCCGCTATAGGCACTGTGTCTGTATATTCAATCGGCTCTCCGTCGTCAAGCGGATTTCCCAGTGCGTCGATTATTCTTCCTATCAGCTTGTCGCCGACTCTTACATTCAGCTTGTCGCCTGTGTTGTCAACTATACTGCCGGGCCCTATGCCCTCAAGGTCGGTATACGGCATAAGCAGTACCTTATGCTCGTTGAATCCCACCACTTCGGCAGGGATATGCGACTTCATATCCTTTGTGTAGATACGGCACACATCGCCTATACTGCACAGCGGTCCGCTCGCCTCGATCGTCATTCCGACTATCTTTTCAATTTTACCCAGATACTTATATGTATCGGTAGCCCTGAGTTCTGTCAGAAATCCGCCGAGATCCATGTTAAAGTCCTTTCAAATAAGGGAGTTATTCGCTTTGTTCTTCGCCGCCGTTATTGTCGGGTTCTGCCTGCGCCGCAGCTTCTTCCTGCTTATCGGCCTTTTTCCTTGACGGCGCTCTGCGGTACTTTCCTCTGCCCAGCTCCTCTATCATCTTGAGCTGTGTCTGTATTCCGGCATCGGTAATTTCACTGCCGTTGTCAATTATAACAGTACCGCTCGGTGCGTCCTTAAGCACCTCGACCTCCACGTTCTTTACATTTGTGAACAGTTTTTTGAAATAGTCGGTATCCGCCGCCATCTCCTCGCTGACATCGGTCTTTGATAAGGTCAGCTTTACATATTCACTGCCACGGAAGCTCTTTCCCGCTTCCTTTATCGTTTTCTTGACGACCGCCTTGTCCTTCTGACCGAGAGAATTCAGCGTTATGCGGTTTACAATTTCCATTACCGTGTCGAATATCTCAACCTCGTAGCTGTCAAAAAGTTCCGCCTTGTCGCTTACCATCTGCTCGCTGAGCCTTTTAATCTCCGAGAGCATATCACGGCATTTGTCAAGTCCTACGGCATATCCGTCCTCGTGACCCTTTGCAAAGCCGTCCGACCTGCTTTTTTCAAAGATTGCCTCAGCCTGCGCCTTTGCTTGTGCGGCATAATCCTGCGCCTGCTGTTCGGTTTCGCTGAGTATTTTCTGTGCTTTTTCACGGGCATCGGCAAGTGCCTTTTCACCCTGCTCACGATAATAGCTTGTTATCTTCTCTTTTTCCTGCTCAAGCTCCTGCCTGTGCTTTGCCGATGCTTCATCGGTGACCGCCGTATTTTCTGCGGTGTCGGCCGTCACTGTTTCCTGCAAGGGAGCTTGCGGTGCGACAGGCTTTACCTTTATTGAGTTGTCGATAACAACTGTATCTGTTGTAGGCTGTACGGGATAATAACCGCCCCGACCCGCCTTGAATACGCCTGCCAAAATATATTCCTCGCTTTCGTATTATGCGATGATTTCGTCTTCCTTGTTGCCCTTTGAGATAACGAGAGTACCCTCGTCCTCAAGTCTGCGTATGATGGATACGATTCTCTGCTGAGCCTCCTCAACATCACGCATACGGACATTGTGAAGATACTCAACGTCTGTCTGTACACTTTCACGCATACGGGTAGACATATTTGCATAGATGCACTCTGCGACCTCGGGAGTAGAGCCCTTGATAGCAACCGCAAGATCCTTTGAATCGACCTCCGGTATAAACGCCTGTATAGCCATATTGTCGAGAGTTACTATATCCTCGAATACGAACATCTTTGAGCGTATATCGTCTGCCAGCTTCGGATCTCTCAGCGTCAGTTCGTCGAATATGTATTTTTCTGTTGCACGGTCTACGTTGTTCATGACCTCCGCAACATAGTCTATACCTCCGACCTCTGTGGTGTCGGCGGTAACAAGATTGTCAAACTTCTTTTCAAGTGTGCGCTCTATAGACTTTACGACATCGGGCGATGCCCTGTCCATCTTAGCCATACGCTCGACTACATCTATCCTTGTTTTCTTGGGCAGTTCGCTTAAAATAGCCGATGCCTGATCGCTCCTTGCGTAAGAAAGTATCAGCGCAATTGTCTGCGGATGCTCGTTTTGTACCATTGCAAGCAGGTTCTTATAGTCTGCCTTGCGGACAAATGCAAACGCTTTTGTCTGGAACTGCTTTGTTATCTTTTCAAACAGCGCCTGTGCCGTTTGCGGACCGAATGCCTTTTCAAGTATGTCACGGGCATACTCCACACCACCCTCGGATATTACCTTCTGGGTAAGGCAAAGCTCATAGAACTCGTTAAGAACGCTGTCCACCACTTCCATAGGGTAGTAGTTCATTCTTGCTATTTCAAGCGTGATCTGCTCTACCTCCTCGTCGGAGAAGTGCTTGAATACCTCGGACGCATTTTCCGTACCGATAGAGCTTATGATTATTGCCGCCTTTTGTGCGCTGGTGAGTGCCTCCATATATATCCTTCCTTTATGCTGTCAATATCATTCGCCGTTTTTCATCATAGAACGTATGAGCTGGGCAACGACATCGGGATTTGTGCGTGAGAAATCCTTGATTTCCTTCTTGAGAACCGCACTCTTTGACTCGTCGTCATAGTCGTCAAGGTGCTGTATGTTGAATTCTTCGTCCGGCTGAGGCTGAGGCTCAAAGCTGAGAGCGGCTGATTCCTGCGCCGCCTGTGCCGCTGCTGCCTGTGCGGCCGCCGCCTTGGCTCTTGCTTTTGCACGTTTCTTCTTCTTTGCGTTGCTTGTAAGGATAGCTACGATAAGCAGTGCAAGCACAAGAAGTCCGAGCAGGAGTATGATATAAACCGTCCAGTCAACGCTTCCGCCTCTGTTTATCGTATTGCCGTTGCCGTTAGTGCCGTTGTTGCCGTTTATAACAAACGGGTAGTTTGCAACCGTAACATTTGCAACGTCTGCGCCGATAGCAAACGCAATTACTTCACGGAGCTGTTCCTTGTCCGCTTCAAGCATATTGATCTGATCTACAGTTACAGCCGCCGTTATTTTATCTACCGAATAGCCGTTCTTTTCAAGCTGTCTTATCTCGGTGTTTACAAGACGCTTTACGGTAATGCTGTTCTGATAGTAATATTGGTTATCGCCGTCGCCTGTGATAGTCGGATAGTTCGGTGAGATGTCGCTGTTGCTTGTTGTGCCTACAACGCCCGACAGCGAGCCTATACCGCCCCAGCCCTCGTTCTTTGTTGAGCTTTCTATCATACCGCCCGATGTACCGTCCTCTGCTACAGACGGTGTGTAGATGGTATATTCCGACTTTGAGTTATCGTAATTGAGTTTTACGTTTACGTTTATCGTGTAGTCCTTGTACAGCTTTTTCAGCGTGTCGTTGAGCTGGCTTTTGAGCAGGTTCTGCATCTGCTCCTGAAAGTTCAGTCTTGACTGGTACAGCACGTCCTCCTCAACGGTCGTGTTCTCACCGCTGAGCAGCTTGCCGTCCGAGTCGAGTATTGATATGTTTTCACGCTCAAGACCCGGCAAAGAGTTCAGCACCAGTGCATAGATACCTTCAACCTGATCGCTCGTAAGCTGTGCGCCGTTTTTCAGATCAAGCTTTACGCTGACTCTCGGTTCTTCGCTGTCCGTGGAGATAACATAATTGCTGTTCTCCGGCATAGTGATTATAACATAAGAGTTCTTGACCGCACTTATGGTGTTGATGGCTTTCATAAGATGCGTCTGTAACTGCTGTATCTGAAGTACCTTCTTTTCGGTGTCGGTCGACCATATACCTATGCCGCTGTTCCATACGTCAAAGTTGAACGTTGACTTGGGGTATCCTTGTATGCTCAGCTGCATTCTTACATTGTCCGCCTGGTCGCTCGGTACAGAGATACTGCCGTCCGTACCCATTTTTACGTCCGTTATTCCAAGCTCGTTTATAGCCGAAACGACCTGCGAGCTTTCCTCGCTGTCAAGTCCGGTATAAATAGCCGTATATCCCTTCTGATTAAGCACTATCGCAAGCACGATTGCGGCAACTATTACTACCGATACCGCAGTTATTATGAATATCCGCAGATTTTTCGCAAGCGAGCTCCATTTATCTTTGAATCCGCTCCAGAAAGCGGAAAGCTTATCCTTCATCTATATATGTATCCTTCCCTTGAAGTGTAGATCAGTATTGATCAGACGGTCATACGCATTATCTCGTTGTATGCGTCAACAGCCTTGTTCTTGACAGTAACAAGCAGATCCACGGCGGTAGCCGCCTTTTCGAGATTTACCTGTATCTGTGCAAGATCGTCGACATCGCCGAGCATAAGGTCGATCGAATCCTTCTGTACCTGTGCATCGGTTTCCTTGACGTTCTTTACAAGCGACTCAAAAACATCAAAGAACGTTGCTTCGCCGTCATCTGTGCTTTCGGTCTGCTTTTTCTGACTTATCGTTTCCATAGGGGTGATACTGCTTGTAAGCGGTACTATAAACATTTATATCAGTTCCTTTCGGGTATCGTTAGTTGTTTCCTATGCTGAGTGCCGTCTGCGCCATTGATTTCACAGCGTTCAGCACAGCAAGGTTGGCTTCATACGAGCGGGTAGCCGCCATAGCGTCCATTTCCTCTTCCGCCACGTCAACGTTTGGCAGATAGTAATAGCCGTTCTCGTCTGCGTCAGGATGTGTCGGGTCATAGACCGGTGTAAGCGGTGTTTCGTCCTCGACTATCTCAGTAACAAGAACGCCCTTGTTTTTAGTCGCAGAAACAGTATTCGCAGGCACTCCCCCTGCTATTTTTTCTTTCCTCTTTGCTATAGTTTCCTCAAGCACAGAGTTGAAACCCTTGTTTTCACTGAACAGTACGATCTGCCTTCTGTACGGCGTACCGTCCTCCGTTCTGGTGGTTTTTGCGTTCGCAACGTTCTGCGAAATTACATCAAGACGCAGTCTTTCCGCTGCCATGCCCGATGCGGCTATATTAAGCGAACTTAAAAATGCCATGCAAAAAACTCCTTTCTGTATGTCAAAAAAGCGTTGAAATCCGTTTCACTGTATATAATCCATTATTTTAAAGCGTCTGCTTTAAGGCGATAGCCGTTAATTGTGCGGTATTGCCTTAAATTACGTTTTCATTGCCGAACGCAGTCTTGTGAACTCTCCGTTCATCTGGTTCTTGAGAGCCTGATAGTGAAGCTGTACCTTCGCAAGCTCGTTTGACTGCGAATCAACGTCTACGTTGTTGCCGTCCGGCTGAGTGTTGGTCGCAGTGTCCTCGTACACTCTGGTAGCAAGCTCGACCTGCTTTGAGCCTTCCTTCGCCTTACCTCCGACAACGCTTGTGCTTTCCATCCTGTCCTTGAGTACAGCATAAAAATCAAGATACTTGCAGTTATATCCGGGCGTATCCTGGTTTGCTATATTCTGTGCGATAATCTGCTGCTTCTGCCACAGAACAGACAGACCCTGTTCGGTAATGCGAAAAGCGTTTGTGTTGAAAAGTGCCATATATCCTCCTTTTCAAGCCGGTTCTTCTCAGGAAATGTTCCCCGTGTCATAAACAGTTAATACGATGAACGATTTCCGCATTTTGTATTTTGGTGTAACAAAGTTACAATATGTAGAAAACCACCTTAAGTTATGTTAACATTATATGGTTTTTGGTGCGATTTTAACAAATTTCGAGTTACAGTTCTAACAACTCAATTGTATATTATACAACATTTTTTACCGTTTTGCAAGGCTGGTAGGAAAAATCTGTTGATTTTTGTACGATTCTCTAAAAGCGGTGACTGACAATATGCAACGGCTGTATTTTTTAGTCAGACTGCACAATCGTATATGCTACCACTTCCTGTCGAATGTGGGAAGCTCGGTAAACGTTCTTTTCCTTGCCTGCCTGTAGACCATTCTTGTTTTCGGTCTTGAAACGGGCTTTGTTTCGGCGGCTTTCTTTTTCTCGCACCTTAGCAGATACCGTTTCTGAGCGAGCGAGCAGTGTCTGAAAATCGTTTTCTGCTTTGGGAAGCACTGCGGAAGCGTCAGCGAGGATATTTCCCTGAAGCCGTTTTCATTAAGCCACCAACTGTCAAATTCAGGCTTGCCCTGCCTTATGTGGTATCCCAGACGGTCAGAATCGCCCTCATAGCATCTGATTTTCCCCGTAAAGATAAGCCTGCCTTTTTTCACAGACAGCTTCATCTCGTCATACGGTATTATATACAGCCTGCGTTGTATCCCGCCCGTGTCCGCCGATATTTTTCCGCCGTACCTGCTGAGAATTGCGGCGGATTTCTGTATCTCGAAGTAGGTGCATCGTTTTATACGTCTTGACCGTGTTTCGCATATAAAGAACAAAAGAAAGGTGAACGCAAGCCACACGGCAACGCATATCGCAGGAACAGCAAGTCCTGCGGCGAGAAACCCCTCCGTCCGCCAATTTCTTGTCTGTATTATCAGCGACATAAGGCTCAGAAGCGCCGGGAGCGCAAGCACAGCTCCGACAGCTACGCTTGCTTTCTGGCAGACAGTGCGTGCTTTCGATGTGTCGGCGTGAAAAAAATTCTGCATAGACCCTGCGGAACAACATTCCGCTACCGCACCTCCCTTACGACAAACTTCTGCTTATACTAATTATATTATAGCCGCCTTACAAAAGTCAACGAACTTTTCTTAATTAATTTGTATAAAAACAAGCTGTACTTTTTAAACAATTCGCAGAATTTTTAAAAACCGACTAAAAAACTGCCGATTCTGCTTGATTTATTGTTCAATTTATTGTATACTTAATGATAAATGATAATATAGGCGTGTTGGGTGCGGCTGTAATGCCTTTTCCCCGTGTCTTAAGGAAAGGGGAGTTGTGCTTTTTGAGCTATAAGAAAGAAGACTTTACTTCTTTTGAGATAACCTCGCTTGACGGTGAGCGGCTGATGTACACCGAGAGCAACTTCGACTTTCCGATAATGTATGACCTTAACGATAATATTATCGACAATATGCTGATGATAAAGGGCAAGAGAATGCCCGAGATCGACACATCTCAGTATGTTTACGTCATTGCCCGTATGCGTGACGGCGACCGCTACAGATACAAGACGAACGTATCCGTATCGACCGACCGCCAGCTTAATGTGATATTAAGACCCGACAAGGCGGAGCTTCTTGAAGAGCGCAGAAGATATTTCAAGATAAAAACGAATGAAAGAGCGTTTATAACACTAAGAATGCAGGATGGCGACGACAAGCCCACCCCGCTTGATCCGCCTGCCGAAATATACATCAAGGATATAAATGTCGGCGGAGTATTTTTCATCTGCACAGACGCACGCAGGCATTTCGCCAAAGGCGACAAATTGCTGATGATAATCAATCTGTCCGGCTCACGCCTTGAGCTTAATGCGGAGGTGCTGAGAGAACAGGCGATAGATTCGCAGGAAACCGATACAGGCTACGGATGCCGCTTTATCGGTGTTTCTCATTCGCAGGAAGAAACTATTTCAAGATATATCTACAAGCTGCAGTTTGAAATGCTGCAGAAGGAACGTGAAAAACGTGATATGATTTGACAGATTTTAAATTAACATAAAATTATGAAACGGTTGATTGATATTGAATTTAAGGGTTTCGGAGGTTTTATAAAATGCAGTCATTAAAGATTAAAACGACTTTACGCATACTCACTACGGTTTTCGCCGTAATACCGATGCTGATAGTCGGCATAGTGGGATATTTCAGTATGACGGGCTTTGCCGCAAATTCGGTAAGCCAGTTTGCAAGAGCGGCAGGTGCGGCTCAGCAGGAGATAATCAATCAGTACATAAACGAGTGTATATCCGATGTTGCTTATCTTTCATTAAGCAGGCCTGCAGGAACGCTTGCGCAGAGCGGTCAGCGCGATGACGCCAAGGCAACGCTTTCGCTCATTGCCGAGAATATCGCCGACAGGAACAGCGGCTTCAAGAACCTTGTGATAACCGACTCCTCCGGCAATATCGTTTACGAATATGAGGATATACAGGGCATGAAGGAGAGCTTCTTCGGCTTCGAGGAGCTTGAGGGCTATTCCGAAGGCTCGATAAAGATTTCAAAGATCTATATGAATAACGAGGACTACGAAACAAGCGTGTTCTACGTTGCAAAGAGCATAGATGCGGACGGCCTCAACAATGTTGACGGATTCGCCATAGAGATTATCGACCTTTCAAAGATAAGCGAAATACTGTCTAAGTCGTCATACGGTGAAGGCAAGGGCTATCTTTCCGTAACCGACGGCACAGGATGCGTGCTGAATTACGAGGGTACCGCCGTACAGAAGATAGATGATATTTCCGACAGCGGAATAATAGATGTTATGAAGTCCACAACTAAGCCCACATCGGCTGAAAATAACGTTGACTATAACGCAGGCGGTAAGCTCGGCTGCTACAATTATTTCACAGGTGCGTCCACGTCAAACTGGAAGTGGGTAAGCGTTTACCCTGCAAATATGGCAATGTCGCAGATTACAGTTCCTCTTGCAATATCGCTCGGTGTTATGGTGGCTCTTGCTGTTATATGCGCACTGCTCGGTATTCTTATCACAAAGTCTATCGTAAACCCGATGAACGAGATGGTAAAGGTTGCCCGTGAGATACAGGAGGGAGACCGTGACAAGCGTCTTGATATAAAGGCACACAATGAGTTCAAGGATATTTCCGAGCTGTTCAACAATATGCTCGATGACGTAAGTATGTCTGAGGAGCTTCACAGAACGATTTCGGACATTTCGGACAATATGCTGTTCGAGTGGGATTTCCACAAGGAAACAATGTACGTTTCGGATAACTTCAAGGAGAAGTTCGACATAGACCCGTCAGAAGCTCAGCTTGCAAACGGTAAGTTCCTTGATAAGATAATGGCGGAGGATTATGCCGAAGTCTATAAGCGTGATATAAGCACACTGCTCAAGAACAGAACAGGTCACAGCGGCGAGTATCAGATGACCACAAAAAACGGAAGCCTGTTATGGTTCTCTATCCGTGCGCTCTGCGTAACCGACCGTCTTGGCGAACCGCTCCGTGTTATCGGTGTCGTAACCGACATAGACAGCGAAAAGAAGCTTGAGCTTCAGCTTTCCGAGCGTGCAAGCTATGACTTCTTATCACAGCTTTATAACAGAAGCACATTTGAGCGTGAGCTTAAGAGCGAGATTGAGCGTAGCGCACACGCAAAGGTTGCGGTACTCTTTATAGACGTTGACGACTTCAAGTTCATAAACGACCGTTTCGGACATTCCGTAGGTGACGAGGTTATCAAGTATGTTGCCGGCTGTATCAAACAGCGTGTAAAGGGAAGCGGATTCGCAGGACGTTTCGGCGGTGACGAGTTTGTTCTTTGTATCACCGATCCTAAGCAGATTGAGGAGATAGAGAGCCTGTCGCTTGACCTTATAGATGAGCTTTATGAAGGCTACCACTCCGAGCTTGCTAACGTTTCGATAAACGTAAAGGCAAGTATCGGTATTGCATTCTTCCCCGAACACGGCGATGACAGCAACAAGGTAGTTGCCGCCGCTGACGAGGCTATGTACTTCGTAAAGAAGAACGGTAAGGCAAACTACCACATCTATCAGCCCGAAGATTCAGAGATGGAAGATCTTCAGCACACATTGTAATTAAAGTAATCAGAAATATTCATACCCGCTTTTTCAGCGGGTATGATTGCTTTTATCTGTAAATAATTTGAAAACCTAAAATTTAACCCGATAAGGCAAAGAGAGGACACACTGTATGGCAGTTGTTATAGCGATAACAAATCAGAAGGGCGGTGTCGGAAAAACCACGACCTGCGCCGCATTCTGCGGAGGACTAACCGAAAGCGGTAAGAGCGTTCTTGCAATAGACCTCGATCCGCAGGGAAATCTCAGCTTCAGCCTTGGTGCTGACGCAGAAGAAAGCTATACTATGTACGATGTATTCAAGGGAAACTGCACCGTAAAAGAGGCAATACAATGCACGGATAACTGCGATGTTATCCCCGCAAACATACTGTTGTCGGGCTGTGAGCTTGAGCTTACCGGTGTTGGCAGAGAGTACCTTCTCAGAGAGGCGCTGTCGGACGTTATGGACGATTATGATTACATAATGATAGACACCCCTCCTGCGCTTTCAATCCTCACGATAAATGCATATACAGCGGCAGACAAGCTGATTATTCCGATGATAGCCGAGATACTCAGCCTGCAGGGAATAGCACAGCTTAAAGAAACGATTTTCGCCGTAAAGAAATATTACAACAAGGATCTGGAGATTACAGGCATATTGCTTAATAAATATAATCCCCGACTTGTGCTTACAAAAGAAGTTGAGGAGCTTGCAGGAATGATAGCCGAACAGCTTGGCACAAAGATACTCAGCTCAAGGATAAGCACAAACGTTTCTCTTGCGGAAGCCCCTGCACACGGCATTTCAATAATGGAATATGCCCCACGCTCCAAGGCGACCGCAGAATACCGCAGTCTTATCAACGAAGTGACCGGTGTGCCGATGAAAAAATCACAGAAAAAGGACAGCAAACGTCCCGTCCGCAGACCGTCAAAGAAACAGTAATTCACGAAAGGAGCGCCTCCTGTGGCAGAAGAATATAAATCAAGCAAGACAAGACAGGTAATGAATCTTATAAATGCAAAGCCCTCAGGTGTCAATCCGTTCTTACCGCCTGCCGAGCAGGAAAGAGAGAAAAGATCGCTTGCCGAAAGCACCGTAGAGGACAAACTGCGTAACTATACACAGTCAAAGCGAGGCACATCCGCTCCTAAATCTCACACAAAGCATAACCCGATGCTCCATATCCCCGAGGACGATGAGCCACAGCAGACGGTTAAAAGCGTAACACGTCACACAGGACAGATAACGATAGACATAAACCGCATAATCATTGACGAGATACTTGACGATGCATTAAGACGATTCAACACCTGCCATTGCGAAAAATGCAAGCGGATAATATCCGAAAAGGTGCTTGATCTTGTTCCCGTAAAAATAGTGACGGTAACGCAGGATGAGGAGCGTTCGGTAGTAGACGGCTATTGCAGCTATGCCCGAAAGGATATATACTCTGCAATCGTTAAGGTTGTTCTTGAAAACAAACGCAGACCCTTCCACAACGAACGGCTGTGACCCGCTTCAAATTCCGCCTGCGGCTGTGTGCCGCATCAAATTCGCCGTTCTATTTGATTGAGCTTTGCCTGACTTTCGTTACCGGCGGGTTCCTTACGGAACACCATTTTAACGTTAAAATGGGGAATTAAAAGTTTCGATTGACCCTTTTCAAAGGTGTCCGTCTGCGGTCATTTGTGTCGCTGCGTCCTTGCAGCGACTTTTTTGTGACTGCTATCAAGCAACCATGCTTGTGATTCCTAAGGCAACGCCTTAGGTCGCTTTCCGCAGAAAGCGAAATTTCTAATTATAAAGCGAATTTTTGCCGGCGTGCCGCCGCTCCCAGTTCGCCGTTCTGACGGTTGGCGAATTGCGTAACCTTCGTTACTGTCGATAAACTGATTATTATGAAACCCCACACAGCGAAATATATCGCCAACACCGCTTAAAACAATTTCTATACTGATAAGGTATTAATATTTTCGTGAGTATACCGGTACAACTGCACTGACATTTACCTTTCAAAAAACGCCACTAACCTGAGATATATGTACTAACCTGTGGACGTGTAGCGTTAAGCGTCCCTGCTACGCATAGTTTTGAAATACGACCGTTTGCGCCAAAGCACTATCACACTTGCCTCCCTTGTCAAAGGGAGGTGGATTGACGGCAAGGCACAAACTGTTGATTTATTGCGTTTGCTTGCAGTATATCCGCCTTTTTATACTACAAGCTTTTCTGCCGTCAAGACGGAGGGATTGTCACGCCAACCCTCGCCTGTATCAACCCTTCCAAAACCGCACTATCCCTCGAAAAGTACTATATCCTTGCCCACCCTCGAAAAAGGGTGAGGTTCTGGTGTTCGGTCAAGCCGAGCCAACTATGGTGGGGATTGTAGTTGCTTAGAAGTTGTTTTCCTAATTGCTTTGGCTCTTTCCCTCGTACATAGTAGCAACGTAACAGAATAGCGAACCCGAGAAGTGCTGTCCGACAAAAAGAACTATCGGTAGCTTGCCACGATAGATAAATGTTAAAAGGAAATAATAGAAGCACATCAAATATAATACTTTTTCTACAAACTGAAAGCCACAGCTTTTGCTGTGGCTTTCAGTTATATACCCCGAAATTTAAATCCTATAGCGCAGAATAAAACAAAAGCCCCTCCGCCATAAGCGGAGGGGCTGTATGCTCTTTAATTAAAGCATCTCATCACTTAAAAGTGATTACTTGCTTCTCTTCTTAAGAACGATACCTGTTGTAGCAACTGCTGCTGCTGCGAGAACTGCAGGGATAACTGCTACTGCAGCACCTGTAGGAGGGTTAACGGGCTCGCCTGAGCAATCGCCGGGCTTAACAGGATCTGATTCGCCGGGCTTAGTAGGATCTTCTGATTCGCCGGGCTTTACTGTGATTTCTTCATTGATTCTAACCTGATCGATAGCGATTGTGGGGATAGCATCGCCTTCAGCAGCCTTGAGGTCTGTGCAAACTGCGATGAATGCCACACCATCGATAACCTTGTCAAGGTCGATTGTTACAACATAAGTACCATTACCTGTTACTTCAACGGGAGTGCACTTAGCGTTTGCATTGACCGTGTCACCTTCGCCCTGGAACTGGCATTCCCACTTGGAGTCAGCCATAGCGATCCAAGCCTTGAAGGGAGTTGTGAAGTTTGTAACTGTAAACTTCACAGAAATCTTGTTAGCACCTGCAAAAGCAGCCTTATCAGCGATTACGTCTGCGTTGTCGCCGGTCCATTCATTGATGATGTTTGTACGAACAAGACCATTATCAATAACGGTCCTACCTGAGTTAGCAATTGTAACGTCAGCGGGAGCTACAGGCTCAGCAGGATCTTCTGTCTTACCGGGATCAACAGGATCAACAGGATCAACAGGATCAACAGGATCAACAGGATCAACGGGCTTTACTGCAGCTTCTTCATCGTTGATTGTTAATGTGTACTGAACGCCATTATATGTATCCCAGCTTAAGCAGTAGAAATCAACTACAGCACCCTTAACAACGGGGATAGAAATCTGACCACCGTCAGCGCCGATAGTGCCTACCCATGTTTCGGTGCCAACGCCGTCTTTAGTTTCTCCAACATTATCACCGTCTACATCCCAAGACCATGCTACGCTGGCGCCGCCCCACTGATAGTACTTAACTGTACCGTCGGGGTTCTTAACAGCAACGCCTGCAGAGCAGTAATCGTTCCAACCTGCTCCAGCTGCTACTGCATCAGCTGAAAGTGCAACATCAACCTTAAGCGCATCAATGTCGCCCTTAACTGTGTATGTGTATGACGGAGTTTTACCATCTGTAAATGAAATATCTGCCTTTGTCTGAACAGGCTTAGGCTTAGCGGGATCATTGTTCTTAAGGTTAACCTTCCAGTTGATTGTGTAATCAACGCCGTCGCCCTTGCTTAACATTACGCTGAAAGCGGGGTTAACTGTTTTGCCTTCGATTTCCTGCGGAGCGAGAACTGCATCCGAAACTGTATAAGTGTCAGCAGCAGTCGCATCCTGCTTCCATGTGCTACCTGTCTTTTCATCAGTTACTTTTGTTGAGTTGTAACCGATGAGGAAAGTAGTGTCGCTTGTGAATGTGATTGATTCGACATCTTCGGGCTTGTTGCCTTCCAGAATATCTTCAATCTTTAAGTCCTTCTGTGTCCACCATGCTGTATCACTGAATGTGATAGAACCGGCAAAAGCACTTACTGCAAGTGAAGAAACTGCGATTGCAGCAGCGCAAACACTTGCTAAAGTTTTTGTAAACTTCATTGGTTTTGTCCTCCATAAAATATTTTTTTAGCTTTTAAGCTATTTTTTATCATACTATATCGCAGTTTTTTTTACAAGTGTCATTTTGCACAAAAAAACTTTTTCGTTTTGGTGAAACAATATAAACAGTAATGTGATTTTGTGCCTTTACAGCATTAAATTTGAAAATATGCCAAATTATATGATAAAAAAAGCCCCTCCGCCATAAGCGGAGGGGTCATATGCTCTTTAATTCAAAGTGTTAAACCGTTTAAAAGCAATTACTTGCTTCTCTTCTTAAGAACGATACCTGTTGTAGCAACTGCTGCTGCTGCGAGAACTGCAGGGATAACTGCTACTGCAGCACCTGTAGGAGGGTTAACGGGCTCGCCTGAGCAATCGCCGGGCTTAACAGGATCTGATTCGCCGGGCTTAGTAGGATCTTCTGATTCGCCGGGCTTTACTGTGATTTCTTCATTGATTCTAACCTGATCGATAGCGATTGTGGGGATAGCATCGCCTTCAGCAGCCTTGAGGTCTGTGCAAACTGCGATGAATGCCACACCATCGATAACCTTGTCAAGGTCGATTGTTACAACATAAGTACCATTACCTGTTACTTCAACGGGAGTGCACTTAGCGTTTGCATTGACCGTGTCACCTTCGCCCTGGAACTGGCATTCCCACTTGGAGTCAGCCATAGCGATCCAAGCCTTGAAGGGAGTTGTGAAGTTTGTAACTGTAAACTTCACAGAAATCTTGTTAGCACCTGCAAAAGCAGCCTTATCAGCGATTACGTCTGCGTTGTCGCCGGTCCATTCATTGATGATGTTTGTACGAACAAGACCATTATCAATAACGGTCCTACCTGAGTTAGCAATTGTAACGTCAGCGGGAGCTACAGGCTCAGCAGGATCTTCTGTCTTACCGGGATCAACAGGATCAACAGGATCAACAGGATCAACAGGATCAACAGGATCAACGGGCTTTACTGCAGCTTCTTCATCGTTGATTGTTAATGTGTACTGAACGCCATTATATGTATCCCAGCTTAAGCAGTAGAAATCAACTACAGCACCCTTAACAACGGGGATAGAAATCTGACCACCGTCAGCGCCGATAGTGCCTACCCATGTTTCGGTGCCAACGCCGTCTTTAGTTTCTCCAACATTATCACCGTCTACATCCCAAGACCATGCTACGCTGGCGCCGCCCCACTGATAGTACTTAACTGTACCGTCGGGGTTCTTAACAGCAACGCCTGCAGAGCACCAATCGTTCCAACCTGCTTGAGCTGCTGCTGCATCAGCTGAAAGTGCAACATCAACCTTAAGCGTATCAATGTCGCCCTTAACTGTGTATGTGTATGACGGAGTTTGCTTATCGGTAAATGAAATATCTGCCTTTGTCTGAATAGGCTTAGGCTCAGCGGGCTTTGTATCTGTGTCAGCAGCTACGGGATATGTAGCGAGTAAATCGCCGGCCTTATCATAGAAATCAACCTTGTCGATTGTTAATGTAGCAGGAGTCTGATTGCCCTTTTCTCCCAGAGCATTCATCCACCATACTTCTACCTTGAAGTAACCGTTTGACTTACCGTCTGCGTCCTGAGTCTGAAGACCGCCGATGCTGTCCCAAACCCATTCATGTGTGCCGGCTTCACTGCTTTCGACCTGGTCTGATGAAGCCCAACCGTCATTGGCAACAGTGTTACCGCCTAAAGCGCCGTTAGCATAAGCCTCAGTTGTAACAGTAGCTACTGCCTTATCAACCTTGCCTGCCCATGCTTCAACGCTGTCATCAAAGGGAAGTTCCCATAAATTAACCTGACCTGCATCCTGAGGTTTACCGTTCTCAGGAACAGTCATTGAAACTAATGCGTCTGCTGCAAATGCGCTTACTGCAAGTGATGATACTGCGAGTGAAGCTGCTGCGATTGCAGCTAAAGTTTTTGTAAACTTCATTTTTTTGTCCTCCATAAAATATTTTTTTGCATTTAAGCTATTTTTAATCATACTATATCGCAATTAGATTTGCAAGTGGCATTTTGCACAAAAATACATTTTTGTTTTGGTGAAACAATATAAACATTAATGGGATTTTGTACGTTTACAGCATTAAATCTGAAAATACAACAATTTGTATAACAAAAAACTTAGCATTAAGCGAAGCTCCGGTTCTGTTATTAACTGTTTTTGTAAAATCCGTTTCATTTGTATGTGTTGCAAACGTTACAAACGATACATTTTCTTTATTCTGCTCCGTTTATTATGTTCCCCTTGACTAATCGCCCCGTTTAATGTACAATATAATAGAGGAAATATACAGACAGCACGCACTTCGTGCCATATATTCTGCTTCCCGGCAGTCAAAAATCAATATATGGTTATACTGCACAAAAAACATTCGTATTTTTTTACTTATCCGATACACAGAATTTTCATTTCGAGTGAAACTTTTTCTGAAATTCAGCCTACTACAAAGTAGGTGACAAAGTGAGGTGAGCCGATGGGCGCAGAGATTCACGGAGGTCACGAGAATAACGAAGAATATTTCAACCGTGTCTACAACGAAACCTGCAGATCCGTTTCCCGTTTTGTAGTCAGCAAATGCGGAAATATGGAAGATGCGGAAGATATTATTCAGAACGTCTATACACGTTTCTTCAAGCGCATAAGCGAAAAAGGACACGAGGACATCGAAAGCCCGGAGGCTTTCCTTATAAATATAGCAAAGTTTGAATGCCGCACCTATTTTTCGGGCAGGAAGAAGGACGACAAAGTTTCCTCTTTTTCCGACTATACCGAAGAAGAAATGGTCGCTATCGAGCGGGAGATGTCCAAGCCTCAGCAAAGACTTGAGGACGTTATCAGCAACAAGATAGTTGCAAAACAGATTTTCGATGACATAATGAAGACCGATGAACTGACAGGTCAGATATTCTATCTTCATTTTGCGTGTGATATGAAGCTGGAGGATGTAGCGAAGGCGCTTGACGTCAAGCTGTCTACCGTTAAAAACAAGCTCTATCGCACAATAGAAAAACAAAAGAAAAAATTCAAATTATAACGACTTACGGAAGGGGGCTTTCAGATGAATACAAACGATTTTTACAAAGAACTGATGAGCGAGTATTCGTTTGATTACGAGAAGATAAGAAAAGCCGCTATGGGTAAGTCTGTACAGGCTAAAAAGAGCAGGCTGAAAACGGTTTGGCTTTCTGTGGCAGGTGCCGCAGCCGCCGTAGCTATCACATTTTCAAGCGTCGCCCTGCTGAATTCCGGCAGTCCTGTTGTTGTTTCACCGACAACCTCAATAAGTGCGGAAGACCGTTTCAGAATGGCTATGGAGGCATACAGCAAGGCGGAAGAGAATACCGAAGAGGTTTTCCTTTATGTTACTTTCAGAAATACAGTAACGCCCGAAGAGATGCAGAGCATTTTAGCTAAGGCAGACAGCAAGGGCAACATCCGTGTTACAGAGGTTTATCTTTCCGATAACACAAAGGTAAAGGGCAGCGAGGCTATCGCCGCATTATTCGAGGAGAACGTTAAGGATATTACAGCAGTAAAGGTATATTGCCCCGGCAACTTCCTGATAAAGCTGACAGCGCTTGACGGCGTTTACCTTGTCGAAACAGAAGATTCCTTCTCAAAAGATGATTTTTCTGCGATAGACACAAGCAGCGAGTACGATTACTACCCCGACTACAGCACAACCGAGCCGGTCACACCGCCCGATGCTGTTCCCGGAGATACGACTAACGTTCCCGAGTAAAAATTTCTCTCTATATATTATAATAGTATACCGCCTGTAAGACTTAACGGTTTTACAGGCGGTTTTTGCATTCTGCAAACGCCGTGTAATCGTTTTAACAAAATTAGCGGATAAGTCTGTTTTGATATTGACTTTTTCCGTGAAAACCATTACAATATGATTGACACAATAAAAAACGGCTGTCCGCATATCAAAAAAACGGCAGTCAAGGAAAGAAAGGTATCTATGAAGAAAAGAATGCTCGCCGCAATTTTAAGCGGCATAATGGTGATAATGGGAATTTCCGCTTGCTCGGGAAATGCCGCAACATCATCTGAAAACAGTTCGGCTTCAACAACAACTACTACCACAACAAAGGCGGAAACGACAACCACGACCGCCGCAACCACTACAACCACAACGACCACAACACAGAATCCGGAACCCGCACCTGCCGAAACAAAAGGTGACTCTGTTCAGTTCTCGCAGAACTTAATGCCCGGCTGGAACCTCGGTAATCAGCTTGAGTCAAACTCCGACGGAACACCGAGCGAAACAGCGTGGGGCAACCCCGTAATTACCGAAAATCTCATCAAGCAGGTAAAGGCACAGGGCTTCAAGTCTATCCGTATTCCCGTATCATATCTTTCTAAGATAGGTGCAGGCCCCGACTACACTATCGACTCAAAGTGGCTCGACAGAGTGCAGGAAGTAGTCGATATGTGCATTGATAACGGACTTTACGCTATAATCAACGTTCACGGCGACGGCTACTACAGCATAAAAGGCGGCTGGCTTCTCTGCGGCGAACCCGCTTCCGAGCAGGAGACTATAAAAGCAAAGTACGAAAAGGTCTGGGAGCAGATAGCAAATCGCTTCAAGAACTATGACGATCACCTCGTGTTCGAGTCAATGAACGAAGTGTTTGACGGATCATACGGCAACCCCAAACCCGAATACTACAACAACATCAACGCATACAATCAGATTTTCGTTGATACGGTAAGAAAAGCAGGCGGCAATAACAACAGCCGTTATCTGCTTATCCCCGGCTGGAACACAGATATAAACTTCACAACAGGCGACTGCGATACATATACAATGGAAGCAAAGTTCGTTATCCCGAATGACAGCAGGATAATGATTTCCGTCCACTACTACACCCCGTGGGAATTCTGCGTAGACGAAGGCAAGGATACCTTCTATAAATGGGGCGACTCGGTCAAGAAATTTGTAAAGCGCAGACAGAGTGAAACGCTCGTAAACAGACAGTTCGATAAACTCTACAATGCGTTTATCAAGAATGGTTACGGCGTTGTAATAGGCGAGTACGGCTCAAACGACAAGACCTCAAAGGATAAGAGCAATACTACATATCGTGCTTATTTCGCAGAGTATGTGAATTATGCCGCTCATCAGAGAAATATAGTTACTGTTTACTGGGACAACGGCTATAACGGTAATCACGGCTTCGGCTTATTCGACCGCACAGAGTGCACAGTAACCCAGCCCGAAATAATCAATGGCATCATAAACGGCGCCAAGGCGACAACAGCACCCGTCGCACCTACAGAATAAATTTAGCCGAAGACTGAAAAAATTTGTATAATTTTCCGCTTGCTTTTTCGGAAGAAATGTAGTATAGTAGTCTTTACAAAAAGAAGAAAGGAATGATACTTATTATGAAGAAATTAACCTCTGCGGTTACAGCCGCAGCAATGTCGATATTACTGGGTATTACCTGCTTTGCCGAAGAGATCGGCGCAAGCACAGTAGTCGGAGCAAGCAGTGGCAACACAAACACAGGCGTTCAGTTCGACCCGACAATATATATTGTCTGCGGTGTTGCTCTTGCAGTTGTTATCGCCGTAGGCATTATAACAGCCGTACTCAGTAAGAAGAAAAAGAATAAGTAATTTCTTTGCGAGCCTCCCACACAGGAGGCTCGTTTTTTCTATGTCACATATTATAATATGTTCTGTATAAATAAATTTTCGCAGACACCGCCGAAAACACTTTCCGTGCTGACAAGGAGTTAATATTTTCGTGAGTACATCATTACAACTGCACTGACATTGACTCTTCAAAAAAACGCCACTAACCTGAGATATATGTACTAACCTGCGGACGTGTAGCGTTAAGCGTCCCTGCACTTACAGGATATACAATGTTCCGGTGGTCATACGAGTTCCGCCAACACCCCAGCGGGGTACGGGTGTGGGTAAGGAAAGAGGGATGCCACGCTGAGCATTGCTTTAGCAATGCTCCCGCTCCTCATGTCGCTCAAGAGGAATAACTGATTTGGGAGAAAACCTAAGGGATAGGGAGAGGGGGCGCCTAGCTCCCTCACCCTAGTCCCTTTGGTTGTCTCCCGCGTGAATAGCAGCAACGTTATTAAATGGAATAGCGAACCCGAGAAGTGTTATCCGACAAAAAGAACTATCGGTAGCTTGCTATTATAGGCAAAGCTGAATGATATAACAGAAGCATATCCAAATAAAAGACTTTTCCCACAATCTGCGAGCCTCCCACACAGGAGGCTCGTTCTTCTTTTCACAATATCACCATAAACTTTCAGCAAAGCTACACCATATCCCCCTGTTTATCAGCATAAAATGGAAAATATTCACTTGACTTTTTGTGCTTTTTGGGATATACTATATTGTGTACAAAGAAACAACAGTACATCTCAGACGACAGCAGTACAGCGTTACTCTACTGTCGCACGGAGGGTAAAAATGAAAAGATACGCAGTCACTTTGTTTATTGCGGCGCTTGCTTTAGCTTTGGTGCCGGCTTTAAGCGGATGCGGCTCGGATAACACATCATCGGACAATTCAACACCAGACATAACATCAACAACACCGCAGAGTACCGACTCAGAACCTTCGTCACAGCAGACAACGGTATCGGATATAATATCGCTCCCGGAAAGCTCTGATAACAGCAGTACAATAAATGACCTTCGCACTCAGATAGTGACAACCGCCGAGGCTCTTGTCGGAGTCGATTATGTCAGCGGTATGGCAACGCCTGAGCAGGGCTTCGATAATTCGGGACTTATATACTATGTCCTTCGTGAAAACGGATTTATCAATTGTCCGAGAGGAACAGCCGCACAGAAAGAAATGGGTACAACCGTACCGCTCAGCGAGATTGAGCCGGGCGACATCCTTTTCTTTACCGATAAAGATTCAGAAACAGGCGAGATGATTGACTTCGCCGGAATATATACAGGCAACGGCCAGCTTATTTACAGCCCTTATCCGGGTGAAAAGGTAAAGTTTGCCGACCTTAACAGCTCTTATTGGCAAAACTGCTTCAGCTGCGCCGTAAGAGTTGCTTAAAACCGATTATGACATTGTCCTTCATATAAAACTACAGGAATGCCGTCTGCTTTGCAGACGGTGTTTTTGTATATTTTGGGGAATAACTGCGAAAAGAATCGATTTTGTCACCTTTTTGTAACCGTTGTAACCGTTTTGTAACCATTTGTAACTAAATTGTTACCATATTGTAACCGAATTTTAATTGCTTTTTGCTTTTTTTGTGATATACTTAAATCAAGGACAGAGAACAATATAAAACGATAAAGCAAAGGTCGTGATATTATGAAAAAGAAACTATCGTTAATCTTGGCAATGTTTACAGTTTTGGCTTTGGCTTCACTTACCGCTTGTTCCGGAAACAATTCTCCGTCCTATGAAAGCGGAAATGATCCGCAGAACAGCACTCAGAGTTCCGTAGCGGAAAGCTCTGACAGCTCTTCCGACAACACATCGAGTGAGGATAACTCCTCTGATGATACGTCAAGCGAAGACAACTCTTCCGACAACACATCGAGCGAGGATAACTCTTCCGACAACACATCGAGCGAGGATAACTCCTCCGACAACACATCAAGCGAGGACAACTCTTCCGATAATACGTCGTCAGACAGCACCGAGCCGCCCGCTCCCTCAGAAAAAGGTGATGCAATAGCAAAGTCGGCTTATGATATGCTCGGTAAACCATTCACTGAGGGCGGATACAGCGCAGAAACAGGTTTTGATAATTCGGGACTTATCTACTATGCGCTGACATCAAACGGTGTCGATTGTCCCAGAGGACTTACCGCACAGAAAGAAATGGGAACTGAAATAGCTCTTGAAAAGCTTGAAAAGGGCGATATAGTTTTCATAAAGGACGGCGACTCGTTCTTTGGCGGTATATATACCGGAGATGACACGATAGTGTTCAGTCCGTATCCGGGACAGAAAGTCCGCACCGCAAGCATGAAGTCGGTATATTATACCGACAATTTCTTAAAGGCTGTAAGAGTGGATTAAACGCTTTTATTGCAATTTTCCTTACTTTCCTAACAATTTCGCAACGCTTTGAAACAACGCATTTCAGTTATAGCAATGCACAGAAAAATCATACTACCGCATATATCTTCCGCCTTGCTTTATCACACTAATTTTTCCGTAACATTCCGCAGCATTTTGCAACGCATTAACATCATCATATAACATCAACACATCGCTGCATAGCAGCAAATTCTCCTCTCTTATATATTATGCCCCCTCGGACAACCGAGGGGGCAAAATCTTTTTGCGTATAAACCGTTTACCGCTTGATTTTCACTGTTCAAACTGTTACAATAAGACTAACAATTCATATTCAGCTTTGAAGCCGAAAGGAAACACAGATATGAAAAAACGCAGAATTTTATTCAACGATAACTGGAGATTCACCCTCACAGAACCGGACAGTGACGGAAAAACGCTTGAAAACGCACATTGGTATAATGTCGAGATACCGCACGACTGGCTTATAGGCGATACGTCAAATCTCTATAAGTCCGGCTGTGGCTGGTACGAGAAGTATTTCACCGTAGACGCACTCGGAGAAGACGATTGCTATATCCTGATCTTTGACGGCGTATATATGGATACTACCGTCTATGTAAACGATAAGGAAGTCGGCAAGTGGAAGTACGGCTATACAACCTTCAGCTTTGATATAACCGATGCTCTGAAAAACGGCGAAAACCGCATTTTAGTCAGAGTAAACCATAAATCCCCGAATACCCGCTGGTACAGCGGAGCCGGAATATACAGAAACGTGTGGCTCAGAAAGACCTCTCGCCGTCACATCGTTGAAAACGGTGTCTATATCAGCGCAAAGTGCAGTGATACAGACCGCAGAGAACACGGCAAATGGAAGACTACTGTACAAATAAGCCTTTCCGACACGGTCTGCGGCTTGATTTCATATACATTAAGAGATCCCGAGAACAGAGAGGTTTACGTTTGCGAACGCAGACTTTGCGGCAAGAACGATAAGCTGGTGTTCTATATGGATGCTCCTAAATTATGGGATATAATCACACCCAATTTATATACCCTGTCCGTGATACTTTATGACGATAACGGAAACAGGCTTGATGATACCGTTGAAAAATTCGGCTTCAGAACCACAAAATTCAGCGCAAACGAGGGCTTTTTGTTAAACGGTATGCACCTTAAGCTGAACGGTGTTTGTATGCACCACGACTTAGGCGCACTCGGCGCTGCGGTAAATTACGATGCTACCCGCCGACAGCTTGAAAAGCTGAAGAATATGGGCGTAAACGCTATCCGCACCAGCCATAACCCTCCGTCAAGAGAGCTTATGGAGCTTTGCGATAAAATGGGCTTCCTCGTTGACAGCGAAATATTCGATATGTGGGAGCTTGCCAAGAACGAGAACGATTACCACCGTTTCTTCCCCGACTGGTATAAGAAGGATGTTGAAGCGTGGATAAAACGTGACCGTAATCACCCGTCGGTTATAATGTGGAGCATAGGCAACGAAATATACGATACGCATAAAAGCCCCAGAGGACTTGAGGTTGCTAAGATGCTTTGCGAGGAGGTCGAAAAGAACGACCCTATGCACAACGCCCCGCCCACGATAGCCTCAAACTATATGCAGTGGAAAAATGCACAGAATGTAGCTGATTATCTGAAGCTTGCAGGCTATAACTATACGGAAAAGCTGTATGACGAGCATCACGAAAAGCATCCCGACTGGGTCATTTACGGCAGTGAAACCGCCTCGACGGTACGCTCAAGAGGCATATACCACTTCCCCTATGATACAGGCTTACTGGTATATGACGATCTGCAATGCTCCGATCTCGGAAACAGCGTTGTAAACTGGGGAGCATCTCCGCTCAGATCCTTTGCTATGGATGCCGCCGCAGAATATTCAATGGGACAGTTCGTATGGACAGGATTTGACTATATCGGTGAGCCTACCCCCTACAATACCAAGAACTCATACTTCGGCATCATAGATACCGCAGGATTTGAAAAAGACTCGTTCTGGTTCTATAAATCGGTATGGGATATAGCCGAGGAAGAATCCTTCATTCACGTTTCCCCTTGCTGCTGGGATTTCAACGAGGGTCAGCTTATAGACGTGCTTGTTTATTCCGACCTTCCGTTTATCAGACTTCATTACTGCGGAGAGATGTATGACGGCAAGGTGATAGATCACCTCACGGAAGACAAGCTTTGCGCCCGCTTCAAAGTGCCGTTCCATAAGAACAAGCCGCTTGCGGTAAGAGGCTATCTCAGCCCCGACTGTGATGCCGACGATTACGAAAAGGAAACGGTTCTTTTCACCTCTCTTGATCCTCACAGCGTGAATATGACTCCCGATGTGAGTGAAATAGCGGCTGACGGAAGATCGCTTGCGTTTATTACCGTAACCGTTGACGATATAATGGGACAGGAAGTTCAGAATGCGGTAAACAGAATAAAGTTCACAGTAAAAGGCGCAGGCAGACTTGTAGGACTTGATAACGGCGACAGCACCGACTATGACAGCTATAAGGGCAATCACAGAAAGCTGTTCTCCGGAAAGCTTCTTGCGATAATCGAATCCACCTTTGAAACAGGCGATATAGTTATAACCGCCGAAAGCGAGGGTCTGAAGCCTAAAACGATAACTATAAAAGCGGTAGCCCCCGAAACAGAGCCGCAGGGAGTAAGCGTTGTCACTCAAAACGCATTCCCCGCAGTAACCACGCCCTACACAAATGAAATTCCCGTAAGAAAAATCGACCTTTTCGACAGTGAGCCTCGTACACTGACAAAGGAACGTGATACCGCCGAAATTTCGGTAAAGATATTCCCCGAAAACGCAACCTTCCGTGACATAGAGTTCAAATGCTGTACCGATAACGGAGTTGAGATAAGCTTTGCAAAGGTGGTTTCGTTTGACGGAAATACGGCAACACTGAAAGCCTTCGGTGACGGCAAATTCCGCCTGAGAGCATATTCAAAGAACGGTACCGATATTCCGAAGATTATCTCCGAGCTTGAATATACGGCAGAAGGACTCGGAAAAGCAGAAAAGAATCCTTATATCTTTATTGCCGCCTGCCTTTGCGATTTCTCGAATGTTCCTGTTACCACGATAGACAGAGGTTCGCTCGGCGGCTTTAACGGAAGAACGACCGTCGGCTTCAGCACCGTTGATTTCGGCGGCGGCACAAAGAAGATTACGATAAGCGTCGGAAACAGCGGCGGCGGTGAAGATTATCCCGTAGAGCTGTATCTCGGCGATGCCGACAACGGCGGCAGATATATCGGCACATTCGCAATAAAGAATAACGGCGGCTGGGACAGAGCATACCCTCAGACCTTCGACTTGCCGTGCAGAATAAGCGGAACGCACGACATCAGCTTTGTTATCAATAATTCCTGCATATTCGGCGGCTTTGAGTTTGAAAAGTACGACCGTACCTATGCGGAAAACTCTGCGGCAGACAACGATAATCTGTACGGCGATGATTACAAGGTAAACGGCTCGTGCGTTGAGGAGATAGGCAACAACGTTGTTATCGAATTCAACGGCCTCGATTTCGAAGGCGGTACAGATAAGATAACCGTTACAGGCAGAACACCGCTCGATAACTGCACGATCCAGCTCAGAGTAAACAATGAGAACGGCAGCCAGACCACCCGCCTGCTCGAATTCCCCCACGCAGACGAGTACGCACCGGTAACGTTTGACATCGAGCATATCGCAGGCAAGAACAACATTGCATTCGTATTCCTGCCCGGCACACAGTTCGATATGAAATCGTTCAGATTCACAAAAACCGAAGATTAAACCGGTTCTTATTAAAGCAACACAGTGAAATATATCGCAAACACCGCCGAAAACATTTTCCGTACCGACAAGGCATTAATATTTCCGTGAGTATATCTGTACAACTGCACTGACATTGACCCTTCAAAAAACGCCACTAACCTGAGATATATGTACTAACCTGCGGACGTGTAGCGTTAAGCGTCCCTGCATTAACAGGTCATACAATGTTCAGGTAGTTTTACGAGTTTCGCCAACACCCCGACGGGGTGTGAGTAAGGAAAGAGGGAGCCACGAGGGAGAGAACCTAAGAGATAGGGAGAGGGGCTGTCAAGTCCAGCGGAGCTTTAGCGGAGTGCACGAGCCTTGCGTGAGCGAGGCTCAGACTTGTACCTGATCTCTTTGGTTCTTTCCCTCGTTAATATTGACAAGTGCATTGATTCGATTAGCGAACCCGAGAAGTGCTGTCCGACAAAAAGAACTATCGGTAGCTTGTTACCAAAGATAAATACTAAAAAGCCACGGCACCCGCCGTGGCTTCTGTTTGCGAAAAACTATATAATTATTGCCTTGCTTGCTCCTGTTGCACTAAACCTTGCCATTCCCACAGCCATCTTATAAGAACATCTATCCTTCGCCTCGCACTAACCCTTCCAAATCCGCACTATCCTTCGAAAAGCACTACCACCCTTGCCTCCCTTGTCAAAGGTGAGGTGCTGTCGCCCGAAAGAATTCGGGCGACTACCGGAGGGATTGCTTTACACCACCAACCCTCCCAAAAACGCACTACCCCTTGAAGTGCTATACTAAAATTGGACACATGGGGGTAGAAAAACAGAAAGGCAAGGTGTATAACCCGCCGTGGCTTTTCCCCACCCATCAACTAAAAACCACCTCTTTTTTCCAACCTCACTATCATTTACACCCCTTCACTATAGACTTTTTGTGAAAAACGTGCTATAATATAAACGATTATAAACAACTGCACCGTGTTTTAATGCTTTGACAACGCAAGCGGTCAGACACAAGGAGGTGTTCGGAGCAGATGACTTATGAAAAGTCCTGCGGCGGTATTGTTTACAGAAAATTTCACGGCAATACGGAAATATTGCTTATAAAGCACATCAAGTCGGGCTACTGGTCATTCCCGAAAGGACACGTTGAAAACGGCGAAACCGAGGAAGAAACCGCAAAACGTGAAATAAAGGAGGAAACCGGCATAGACGTTTATATTGACTCGGGCTTCAGAGAAACGGTTACATATTCGCCACGCAAGGACGCAAAAAAGGAAGTTGTGTATTTTGTCGCCCGTGCAAGAAATTATGATTACACCCCCCAGCTTGAAGAAATTTCGGAGATACGCTGGGTAGGTATAGGACAGGCACATAACCTGCTCGTCTATGACAACGACAAGCTGATAGTAAATAAGGCAAAGAGCTTTATCGCACTTATGAAATGAAGAAATTGTGTTTTGAGTAAAAAGTAAAAGAAGAAAATACGAAAGGAAACCCATATGACATACGAACAGGCATTTGAATACGTCGGTACTTTCACAAAATCCGGTACACCCGTAAAGGACCTTATAAGATTTGTTATTCTTATGAGGCTTCTCGGCAATCCGCAAAACGAGCTTAAAATAGTTCACGTTGCAGGAACAAACGGAAAAGGTAGCGTATGCGAATATATAAGCAACGCTGTAAAAGCCGACAACAAGAGCGTAGGAAAATTCACATCGCCCTATATTGATTGCATTGAAGAACGCATACAGGTAAATGGCAAATATATTTCCCGTCCGGCATTTGCACTGTTGTGCGAGCAGGTGAAAAAGGCAGTCGAACAGACAGGCTTTGACGGATTCTCACAGTTTGAGATACTTTGCGCCATCGCCCTGCTTTATTTCTATAAGGAGCAGGTAAACGTTGCCGTTATAGAAACAGGTATAGGCGGACTTCTTGACTGCACTAACGTTGTAAATCCCGCTGTCAGCGTTATAACATCGGTAGATTTCGACCATACCGATGTGCTTGGCGATACGCTTGCCGAAATAGCACGTCACAAGGCAGGCATAATAAAGCCGTCCGTTCCGTGCATAGTATATCCGGGACAGGCAAAAGAGGTAATGCGTGTCATTGACGATAAATGCCGTGAGTATAACTGCGAAGAAATTATCCCCGATATGTCAAGAGTGCAGATGCTCCATATGGATATTACCGATGTGTTCTTTTCATACAAGGGCATGAATTATCACCTCGTTATGTCCGGCGAACATCAGATAAAAAATGCACTGTGCGCCATAGAGGCTTGCCGTATACTGAATATAGAGTACAGCAGTGTGTTCACAGGACTTGAAAGATCCGCCCTCAGAGCCAGAATGGAGGAGGTAAGCGTGAACGGTGCTGCCTGCATCATAGACGGCTCGCACAACCCCTCCGCAATGAGAGCCGCCGAAAAACTGCTGAGCTGCGACAAAAGAAAAATACACGGCGTAGTCGGTATGATGGCAAATAAGGACTGGCAGACCGCCCTTAAAATAATTCTCCCCCGCTTCGAAGATGTAATATTCGTTGACGGCTTTATGCCCGGCTGCGTACCCGCTTCTCAGCTTACACGCTTCGCCATAGAGCAGGGAGTACGTGCTACCGCCTGCGGCGACCTTAACAGCGCAATTTCACAGGCAACGCTCAAGGCAGGAACAAAGGATATAGCGATGATAACAGGCTCGCTCTACCTTGCCTCCGCCGCTGAAAAGATAATCAGCAAGTAAATACGATTAAAGCCGCCCGATAACCGAGCGGCTTTATAAAAACAAAAAACCGACCTTATATAAAAGGCCGGCACAGACTGTCGAAAAACCTCTATCGTTATCAAAAATGGGGTTTG